>Ga0256405_10004817_pt1 | contig 24539 bp, 21 predicted proteins | sample RumenRJG_02DNA_FD_189096 | JGI IMG/M metagenome (GOLD analysis project Ga0256405, IMG submission 189096) | Bovine rumen microbial communities from Lethbridge, Alberta, Canada - RJG_02 | ecosystem: Host-associated > Mammals > Digestive system > Stomach > Rumen | place: Canada: Alberta... | reverse complement strand
TCGCTATTGCTTCCTCTCGCCTGCACCTCACGATGCAAACCTTGCAAGTCGCTATGGGGTTCGTCGGCAACTACGCCCCTTGTGGACTTTCACCACAGACTGACGGCATGCCCGTCATACTAGAAAAGGACGCCTCGGCGTCCTTAATTTCATTGATTATTTGGATCCATCACGGCATGTGGTATCTCGAGAAGTCCCTTCTGCTGTCGTGCGAATGGAAGTCCGAGCCTTCTGTTATCATGAGGCCGTGCTCATTCGCGTAGGCAACGAGCATCTGCTGCTGCAGATAGTCGGCCGACGGATGATGGCATTCAAGCCCGTCGATCCCGTAGCTGACCATGCGGTCCAGGATCTGATACATTCTCGGCTTGAATTGTTCGAATGTCTCGTCGCGGTGCCTCTGCTCCGTCGGGTGCGCCAGAACGGCCAGTCCCCCGGCTTCATGTATGATGTCAACGACGTCCTTTGTATGGAGCGTTTTCTTCTTTATGCATTTGATCTCAGGCTCCTGGAAGATCGTATTGAAAGCCTCAGTATGTGATCTTACCACGCCTTTCTTTATGAGCACGGTCGCGAAAGTCGGCTTTCCCATGAACCTTCCCCCGTTGACCGCTTTGAGTTCATCATATGTGATGTTATAGCCCATAGCATTGAGCGCCTCGAGGAACCTGTTGTTCCTGTCGTTCCTCTGCTTGAGGATCTTTCCGATCGCGAGGTTGAACGTGGGATGATCAGGGTCAAAGCCGTAGCCGAGCATGTGAAGATCCTTTCCCAGCTCGTCCTCGGAGTCGAACTCGATGCCGGATATGTACTCGATGCCGAACTCGTCTGCATACTTTTCGCCGTATACCGAGCCCTCCACGCCGTCATGATCCGTAATGGCCAGAAGCTGATAGCCCTCGTCGACACGCATCTTAAGCACCTCGCGCGGAGTGAGAGCTCCGTCCGAGTACAGCGTGTGCATGTGAAGGTCACGCTTGAGGCCCGACTCTATAAGACTCCTGAGGTCATCCTTTGTAAAATCCTTGGTGATCTTATAATGCTTCAACGTCGTCTTCTTCGAGATATGAAATGTATGGAAGTTCTCTGAACCTCTGGTCGAAGTCTAGTCCGTATCCGATCACGAAAAGATCGTCGATCTCGAATCCGACATAGTCGGCGTGAAGATCTGTAGTCCTGCGCGACTCCTTGTTGAGCATGGTGCAGACCTTTACGGACTTAGGTCCTCTCTCCTCCAGCTTTGCGAGCAGGTACTTGAGAGTGTTGCCCGTGTCGACGATGTCCTCGACTACGATGACATGCGAATTGTACATGTTGATCTCAGGGTCGAACTTGATCTTAACAACGCCCGAGCTCGTCTTGGACGCGCCGTAGCTGCTGGCAGATACGAAGTCGATCTTAGTGTCAACGGTGATGTTCTTGAGGATGTCCGCAAACCAAAGGACAGAGCCCTTGAGCGTGCAGAGAAGAATGAGGTCTTCTCCGTCGTAGTCCTTGTTGATCTGAGCGGCGATCTCCTTAGCCCTCTTCGTGATATCCGTCTGGCTGTAAAGCACCTTACCGATTTTCTGTTCTGACATGTCTCCTCCTTAGATCTGAAGCAGTTCTTCGATTACGTCGAGCAGCTCTTCGTCCCCGCTCCTTTTGAGAGCAGAGACCGGTATGACCTTGTCATCCTTGCTCATGCCGAGTGTCTGTCTTATTACCTTGACGCATGCCGCCCTCTGGTTGCTGCTGACCTTGTCGGCCTTTGTCGCGACCACTATACCGTCAAGCCCGTAATACTTGAGGTAATCGTACATCTGGACGTCCTGCGCGCTTGGCTTATGCCTTATATCCACAAGCTGCACCACCTTGCGCAGCGTGCTTCTGTTTTCTAGGTAGCCTTCGATCATGGCTCCCCATTTCTCACTCTCCGCCCTGCTCACCTTGGCGAATCCGTATCCGGGCAGGTCAACAATCCGAAACTCATCATTGCAGCGGTAGAAGTTTATGGTCCTTGTCTTTCCCGGGCTTCCCGAGACCCTGGCAAGGGACTTCCTGCCTGTGATGAGATTCAGAAGCGATGACTTGCCTACATTGGACCTCCCCGCGAACGCGATCTCAGGGATGTCCTCAGGCGGATATTGCGATGCCTTCACGGCAACGGCTTCGAGTTCTGACTTGTTTATCTTCATTTGATGACTTCCGGTATCACTTCTTCAAAATCAGTTACCGGTATGAATCTGATCTCGCGGCGAACCGATGCAGGGATGTCCTCGAGATCAGGCTCGTTCTCCTTAGGGATAATGAGGGTCCTGATGCCCTGCCTGTAAGCTGCGAGCGACTTCTCCTTGAGTCCGCCTATGCGGAGGACCTTTCCGCGGAGCGTGATCTCGCCCGTCATCGCGACGGTGCGGTCCGCCTTTCTGTCGGTCAGCAGCGAGAAGAGCGCGCTGCACATGGTTATTCCGGCCGACGGGCCGTCCTTAGGCGTCGCTCCCTCAGGGATGTGGATCTGGATATCGTAATCCTTGAAAACGTCCTTGCTTATCTTGTACTTGCCGGAAATTGACTTGATGTATCCGAGAGCCGTTGTCGCGGACTCTCTCATTACATCGCCCATCTGTCCGGTGAGTATGAGCTTGCCCGTACCCGGCATCTTGACGGTCTCGATGGTTAGAGTGACTCCGCCGACCGTTGTCCAGGCCATGCCTGTCGTGACACCGACTTCAGGCTCGAGCGTTCCGATGTCCTCGATGAATATCCTCTTGCCGATGTACGACTTGAGGTTTCTCGGTGTGACAGCGTTTTTCCTCTGCTTTCCGCTCACGATGTTGCGGGCTGCCTTGCGGCACGCGTTACCGATCTCTCTTTCGAGATTTCTGACTCCCGCCTCGCGCGTGTAGTACTCGATGATGTCCTTGATGGCCGCCGGTGTGATCGAGAACTGGGTCTTTTTGAGGCCGTTCTCCTTTATCTTCTTAGGCACAAGGTAATCCGTCGCGATGCGGATCTTCTCTTCCTGTGTATAGCTCGAAAGCTCGATGACTTCCATCCTGTCCAGAAGCGGCGCAGGAATGGTCGATGTCGTGTTTGCCGTAGTGATGAACATCACATCCGAGAGGTCGAAAGGTATCTCAAGATAGTGATCCGTGAATGTATTGTTCTGCTCAGGGTCCAGCACCTCGAGGAGAGCCGACGCAGGGTCGCCCCTGAAGTCCGATCCGATCTTGTCGACCTCGTCAAAGAGGAAGAGCGGATTGTTTGTGCCGCACTCGATGATGCCGTTGATGACTCTGCCCGGAATCGCACCGATGTATGTGCGCCTGTGGCCTCTTATCTCGGCCTCGTCACGCACTCCGCCGAGGGACATCCTTACGAATTCCCTGTTGGTGGCCCTTGCGATCGACTTGGCGATCGAAGTCTTTCCGACTCCCGGAGGTCCCACGAGGCAGATGATTGGTCCCTTGTTGTTCTTTGTAAGATGCTGCACTGCAAGGCATTCGAGTATCCTCTCCTTTACCTTCTCGAGTCCGTAGTGGTCCTCGTTCAGGATCTTCTCAGCCTTGTTGATATTGCGGTTTATCCTGCTGGCCTTGTGCCACGGAAGGTCGAGTATGGTCTCGATGTAAGTTCTCGACACGTTGGCGTCAGGGCTCATCGGGCTCATCTTGGTGAACTTGTCGATCTCCTTGCGGACCTTCGTGTCGGTCTTCTCTTCAAGCTTCAACTCGTCGAGTTTCTCCCTCCACTGGCGCGCCTCGTCGTCGAGGTCCTCGTCCTCGCCAAGCTCTTCCTTGATGACCTGCAGCTGCTCCCTGAGGTAATACTCCCTCTGGCCGCGGTTCATGTTCTTGACGACACGGTTGTTGATCCTCTTCGCGATCGAGAGGATGTTGTTCTCCTTGCCGAGGATGTCGACCAGCTGGCTTATACGAAGCTTGACCGAGTCTATCTCGAGCAGGGTCTGCTTGATGTCGTAAGCTACGTCCATCTCGTTCGCGATGAGGCTGCAGAGAAGAGCCGGATCATCGATATCGTCGATGAGCGTCCTTCCCGCGGACTCGCTCTGCCCCGAGAGCTCAAGGTACTTCATGTAGAGCTGCCTTAGGACCCTGATGTTTGCCTGCAGGCTGATGTCGTCAGGATCGTCGTCGTAATCCTCTACTGTCACGTAATCGCAGCAGAGCATATCGCCGTTTTCATAAATATCGTCGATCCTTATCCTCTGCTCCACGACAACAAGAATGCGAACGTACTCCTCATTCTTCTTCACGACCTGCCTTACCCTGATGAGCGTACCCGTCATGTAGCAGTCGTCCTTCTTAGGCTCGCTGACTGACGGATCCCTCTGCGCAGATACCGCAATATATTTGTCGCCGTTCATCGCTAGATCAACGGCGGCAAGTGATTTGTCTCTTCCGATATCGAATCCCACAATAGTCCCCGGGAAGAATGTCTGTCCCCTCAGCGGGATATACGGGATCCCTTTTACGATTTCAGATATTGCCATTACGCTTCCTTCTCTATCTGTAACTGCTCTGTTTCCTTCGCTTCTTTTCTGAACATCAGCACCGGCTCGGATTCGCCCTTCACGACTCCTTCAGTGATGATGCATCTGTCGACTTCAGGTCTCGACGGAAGTTCGTACATGATGTCTGTCATAAGGCTTTCGAAGATGCCCCTGAGACCTCTGGCTCCCGTGTTGAGCGAAAGCGCTTTGTCGGCGATGGCCTTTACAGCGTCGTCCTCTACCACGAGGTCGACATCGTCCATCGCGAACAGAGTCTGGTATTGTTTTACCAGTGAATTCTTAGGCTCTGTTATTATCCTTACAAGCGCGTCCCTGCTGAGTTCGCTGAGAGCGACCGTTACAGGGAGCCTTCCGATGAGTTCAGGGATAAGACCGAATTTAAGGAGGTCTTCAGGCTGGGTCTTCAGCAGTATGTCTGCCTCGTCGAAGTCTGTCTTCTTATCGTCCTTATTGAAGCCGATCACCTTGTTTCCGAGCCTTACCTTGATTATCTTGTCAAGACCCGTGAACGCTCCTCCGCATATGAAGAGAACGTCCTTGGTGTCAAAGTGTATGAATTCCTGGTTAGGATGCTTTCTGCCGCCCTGCGGAGGAACATTTGCGACAGTCCCCTCTATTATCTTGAGGAGCGCCTGCTGTACGCCCTCGCCGCTTACATCCCTTGTAATGGATGTGTTCTCGGATTTGCGGGCGATCTTATCGATCTCGTCCACGTAGATGATGCCCTTCTGCGCTCTTTCGAGGTCGCCGTCGGCAGCCTGATAGAGTCTCAGGAGGATGTTCTCCACGTCTTCACCTACATAGCCGGCTTCTGTCAGCGATGTTGCGTCAACGATGGCAAACGGCACATCGAGTATGCGGGCCAGTGTCTGGGCAAGCAAAGTCTTGCCGCAGCCCGTAGGACCGAGCATGAGGATGTTGCTCTTCTGGAGCTCCACCTTGTCTGCGTCGCTGTTTTTGTATCTCTCGAGATGTCTGATCCTCTTGTAGTGGTTGTACACCGCCACAGCCAGGCTTCTCTTTGCGGGATCCTGCTCGATGACGTACTGATCGAGTTCGGTCTTTATCTCTTCCGGAGTCGGCAGCTTCTTGGAGCGCTTCTTCGGGACCGGCTTGAGCTCTTCGTCCATCATCGACTTTATGAGGTCTACGCATTCGTTGCAGATATAAACATCAGGTCCGACCATCATGCTGCGGACCTGTGATGTTGATTTACCGCAAAATGAGCATTTTGCTTCGTTGTTAGGCATTTGTACTCCTCTCGATGACCTTGTCGACCAGGCCGTACGCTGCTGCATCATCTGCAGACATGTAGTTGTCCCTGTCCGTGTCTCTTTCAATCACGGAGAGTTCCTGCCCGGTCGCTTCGGCCAGTATGCGGTTGAGTTTTTCTTTTATTCCCAATATATGGTCGGCGCTTATCTTGATATCCGACGCCTGACCCTGGAATCCGCCAAGCGGCTGATGGATCATGATCTCCGAATTAGGAAGAGCATATCTCTTGCCCTTTGTGCCTGCGGCAAGCAGCACAGCCGCCATGCTCGCAGCCATTCCGACACAGATGGTGCTGATGTCAGGCTTTATGAACCTCATGGTGTCATATATGGCCAGTCCTGCAGTCACCATGCCGCCCGGGGAGTTTATATATATGTTTATATCCTTATCCGGGTCCTGCGCCTCGAGGAAAAGAAGCTGTGCAACGACTACGCTCGCCGTGTGCTCCGTTATCTCTTCATCTATGAATATGATCCTGTCGATGAGGAGCCTGGAGTAGATGTCATAGGTCCTCTCTCCCTGGCCCGTCTGCTCGACGACATATGGTACATGATTCATCGTATCCGCCTTTTCTCTGATGATTACTTATCCTCTGCGTCTTTCTTCGCAGCCTTCTTTGCAGCTACCTTCTTGGCATTGTCAAACAGCCAGTCGATAGCCTTCTTTGTCTGAGCGTCTTCTCTGAAGTAGTTCTCTGTATCGGAACCGGCCATCTCCTTGACCTGGTCTACGTCCATGCCGTACTGCTTTCCGAAGTCTTCCATGAGTTCCATGATCTCGGAATCCTCTACCTCGAGATTCTCCATTCTGATGATGTTCTTCAGAAGGACTCTTGTTCTGATGCGCTTTTCTGCCTCAGGCTTTGTCTCTTCTCTTACCTCATCGATGGTCTTTCCTGTCCACTCGATGTACTGCTGGAGTCCGAGGCCCTGTGCAGCAAGGCTCTGGTTCATGTCGTAGAGCATGTTCTCCACTTCGTTTCTGATCATTACTTCAGGAACCTCGATCTCGTTCGACTCATAGAGCTTCTCGAGGACTCTGTCCTTCATTACCGAGATGTCTGTCTCGTTTGCACTCTCCTGGAGCTTCTTTTTGAGGTCCTTCTTGTACTCGGCAAGAGTCTCGAAATCACTTACGTCGCTTGCCAGCTCGTCATCGATCTCAGGGAGGATCTCCTTCTTGATCTCGTGGATCTTTGTCTTGAATACTGCAGGCTTTCCTGCGAGCTCTTCTGCGTGATAGTCACCAGGGAATACGACTTCAACATCAACTTCCTCACCGGCATCCTTGCCTACAAGCTGCTCTTCGAAGCCCGGGATGAACTGTCCCGAACCGAGCTTGAGCTCATAGTTCTCTGCGCTTCCGCCGCTGAATGCCTCGCCGTCAACTGTTCCTGCGAAGTCGATGATGACAGTGTCGCCGTCCTCGGACTTGCGGTCCTCAACAGTTTCCATTCTTGCCTGGCTCTTCTGTACTCTCTCGAGCTCTTCCTGGAGTTCCTTGTCGCCGATCTTTGTCTCTACCTTCTCGATCTCAAGGCCCTTGTAGTTCTCTACTTCGATCTCAGGGAATACCTGAACGGAACCGGAAAGCACTACAGGCTCGTCCTTCTTGACCTCAGGAGCTTCAAACGACGGCTGGGAAATAACCTCGATGTCCATCTCCTTGAGAGCTTCGTAATAATTCTTGTCGAGCAGAGCGTTGATAGCCTCATCCCAGAAGATGTCGTGGCCATAGTAATTCTCGATGATCTTTCTTGGCGCTTTGCCCTTGCGGAAACCGTCTACCGAGAATTTGCTTCTGTTGTCCAGATATGCCTTGTTTACAGCATCCTTGAATTCCTCTGCCGAAAACTCGATGTTGAATTTTACGACTCCGTTCTCTTTCGAAACCTGTGTAGCTTTCATGTGTTATGTTCCTCCGTTGTATGTTTACTGTTTTTTATTGATCTGAATTAATTAAATGCCCTCTGGAGCTTTGATCTGTCCTCAGTCTTGAGGCCGTACTTCTCCTGTACGCGCTTTGCGAGCGCCATGAAGTCATCCTCATCCCCGTAGTACCACTCGATCTCGAGCTCGGAGACGGGAACGATGTGGCCGTCAACGTGATGTATCACGCCCTCGTCAATGGAAATGCAGCTGATGGACTTTCCCGTGTCAACCTTGAACTGCCTGCGCTGATAGTCCATGGAGATGGTCGGGACCAGCTTTTTGCTGCCCGCCGCGTCCTTCAGGACATCATAAGCGTCGCTTGAGACAAAGATCTCGATATCCGGGTGCTCTGCGAATCTCTCGTCATTGACAACGAGGTTGAACTCCTCGCGCCTGTGAAGACCGCCGCTGACGTCGATATCCCACTTTATCGTAGCGGTGCACCTGTCGTCCTCCTGGCGGATCCTGTACGCGATACCCCTGTTTCTGAAATCGAAATCCTCGGTATCAAAATAGACTGCGTGCATGTCGATGATCTCCACGCTGTCCAGGCCCAGCTTGCTGCTGCCTGCCTCTTCGACGATCGTGTCGAATACTGACGGATCGTTAAGAATGTATTTGAATTCTGTTTCCATTAGATAACTCCTCCGGTATGCCTGTATTTGCGGTGCCCGGGGGCAAATTACCGCACAAGCCTATAGATTGTACAAGAAAAGTCACTATTCTTCAAGTTTTAACAAATGTATCTTGAAATCCGTGTCCGCAAAGAGCCTGTCGGTCATCGCAATGAAGTTGTCCGACATGTCGCTCGCGTAGTATCTGTCCGTGAATTCGGAGCCCGAAGCCAGCATATCACGCCCGCTCAGTATCTCCGAAGCTTCCCTTACGACCTCGGCCGACGAGCTGTACAGTCTGAGGTCCGGGTAAAGCTTCCTAATATGTTTGGCGACCAGCGGATAGTGCGTGCATCCGAGGATAAGATCATCGAAGCCGTTCTCCTTCACGAAGTCGTCCATGTAGTGCTTCACGGTAAGCTCCATTATCTCGGTATCGGTCAGACCGTCCTCGACAAGCGGGACTATCGCCGGGCAAGCCGTGCTGTGTACCTCTATCCCCGGGTCAAGCGCTCTGAGCGACTTTCCGTAAACGTCACTTCCGATCGTAGCCTTTGTCGCGATGACACCGACCTTCTTGCAGCCATCCGCCACCACCTTCTCGACCGTCGGTTCTATTACTCCGATGATAGGTATCGCCGGGTAGCGCTCTCTCAGCGAGTCAAGAGCCAGGGCTGTGACCGTATTGCAGGCGATGATTATCATCTTGGTGTTTCTTGCTACGAGGTAGTCCACGATCTGCGTCGCGAATTTCACTATAGTCTCAGGCGATTTCGATCCGTAAGGCGTCCTCGCCGTGTCGCCGTAGTAGATCACCTTTTCTTCCGGCAGCTGCCTGTGAAGCTCCTGCACGGATGTCAGACCGCCAAGACCGGAATCCAGAACTCCGATCGGTCTGTTATCCATCAGCATTCTCCTTTTCTGTATGTTTTTTGATTATTTCTTCGATCTCTCTTCTCATGCGCTTAAGCTCCTTGTTGGAGACATCGTGGCTTCCGTCAATGAGTCTGATAAGATCCATACCCGTCTGCCTGAGGTCTCTGAACTCCTTCGAAGCATTGGATGCACTCTTGTGCTCGTCGTTGTACAAGGAGTGTCCTTCCTGGGCATTCTTCCTGATGACCGGAACGACCTTCGCTCTGTGGATAAGCTCATCACTCGCGAGATCCCATATCTCTCCGCTGTAAGGAGCTACTGCAGGCTTGCCGGTCTCCCTCGCGACCTCAGCCGCGAATTTATCGGTGACCTCGTCTTCTCCGTGGTTGATGAAGACACGTGTGCCCGGACTTGCCTTCTTGACCCATTCAAGCAGGTGCGGCTCATCGGCATGACTGCTGAAAGAATCGATCCTGAGAATCTCAGCCTTTACAGAGATCGCTTCGCCGAAGAGCTTGACTTCCTTTTCGCCGTCAAGGAGTTTTCCTCCCACGGTGCCCGGGCTCTGGTAGCCTACGAAGAGTATCGTACACTCAGGTCTCCAGAGGTTGTGCTTCAGATGGTGGCGTATCCTGCCGGCTTCGCACATGCCCGACGCCGAGATGATGATCTTCGGTGTAAGGTCTGCGTTGATGGCCTTTGACTCATCGCTGCTTATCGACACCTTGAGATCCGGGAATGTGACAGGATTGATGCCGGCTCTCAGAAGTTCGAGAGCTTCATCGTCATAGTACTCGTACATTTCCGTACTATATATATTGGTAGCTTCCACGGCGAGCGGGCTGTCCACTATGACCGGGAATCCATCGTGCCCCTTGATGAGACCTTCCTCTTTTATGATCCTTATATAATAGAGGAGTTCCTGTGTTCTGCCGACAGCGAATGCCGGAACGACCAGATTGCCGCCCCTGTCCAGTGTATCCTGGATTATCCTTGTCAGCTGCTCAACGTAGTCCGGCTTCTCCGGATGCTTTCTGTCGCCGTATGTGGACTCGCACACCACGTAGTCCGCGTGAGGAGGATCCTGCGGGGAGCGGATGAGCGGCTTATCGGTGTTGCCGAGGTCTCCCGAGAAGAGGATAGTCTTTTCAAGACCGCCCTCCTTCATTTTGAAAAGAACATTGGACGACCCCAGCAGATGCCCGGCATCATTGTAGTTTATTGTCACGCCGTCGAAGATCTCGACATCCGTACCGTAGCCGGCCGTCTTAAAGAGCGGCAGAGTCTTCAGTACATCTTCCGTCGTGTAAAGCGGAACGTATTCCTCTTCACCGGCTCTCTTGCCCTTGCGGTTTCTCCACTGGGCTTCAAACTCCTGTATGTGGGCGGAGTCTTTAAGCATTATTTCGCAGAGCTGGCGCGTAGCTTCAGTCGCATAGATAGGTCCGCTGTAGCCGTTAGCAACGAGGAAAGGCAGTTTGCCTGTGTGGTCGATATGAGCATGTGTCACGACTATCGCATCGATGTCGGACGGGGCAAGAGGTATCTCGATGTTCTGGAAGATATCAACTCCCTGTTCCATTCCACAGTCGACGATTATGTGCTTTCCGCCTACTTCCAGCAGAGAGCACGAGCCGGTGACCTCATGAGTAGCTCCGATAAATGTAATTTTCATAAAAAACCCTCCGTGATCTGCAGATAAACCCTTCTCTTAACACAAATCCGATCAAATGATCTCAAACTGATATCAATTTTTTGCAAATCGCATAAATATACGGATAAATTGTACCACAAATGAGCACGGGATACGCCCATTTCACAGAGAAAACTCAATTGCAACAAAGGCGCCCGCCGGGGCGGAAGAAAAAAGCTGAAAATTTTTTGAAAAATGTTAGCACTCACTATTGACGAGTGCTAACAGAAGTGCTATATTAATGTCGTCAAGAGAAAGCGGCCGACATACAGGGCCGCATCAAAAACGTTCAAAAATGATTTACATATAAGGAGGCACACTATGTTCTATCCAAAACTTTTCAACGACGATTTCTTTGATGACTTTTTCGACTTCCCAAGAATGAGAATGCCTGAAGACGCAGAGCGCAAGCTTTACGGCAAGCATGTAAACGGTATTATGAAGACAGACGTCCGCGACAAGGACGGCAACTATGAACTTGACATCGATCTGCCGGGCTTCAAGAAAGATGAGATCTCCCTCACTCTTGACAACGGCTACCTGGTAGTCGGCGCATGCAAGGCTCTCGATGAGGAAGATAAGGACGATAAGGGCAAGGTCCTGCGCAAGGAGCGTTACTCCGGTGCTATGCAGAGAAGCTTCTATGTAGGCGAAGGACTCGATGAGGCAGACGTCAAGGCCAAGTTCGAAGACGGCGTTCTCAGCCTCACCTTCCCTAAGGAAAAGGAGCCTGAGCTCCCTGAGAAAAAGACTATCATGATCGAAGGTTAATAAACACGCAATCTACTCTCTCCATCTCTCATACCTTTAATACGTTATATCAGAAGAAGGGTCCGGAAATTCCGGGCCCTTCATTTTGCTTTCAGTAATCGTCCGGTTTGTTCCCCTTTGTTTTTCTTTTATGTTTTCAGGGATCTTTCAAACCGATTTTAAAGATTGTTCAACCTTGCGTTAAGCGAGGCTTAACTTTCTCATCTTAGCCTCGCATTCGTTTCGCCGGCTGCAGCCTACTTTTCTTTCAGCCATTGCCTCACATAAGCGAACGCGGCATCCTCACCTTCGTCCTTCAGCACCTTCAGCATCTTCTCGAGCTGCGCGGCGGTATCAGGATGGATCAGAGGTCCCACCCTGGTGGCGGTCCCCTTCATGTAATAATCGTACGCGGAAGCATCCGTGTACTTGTCTCCCATATAGACACGGCAGGCTGCTATCCTGTCGCAGAACATCTCCGCGATATACCTCTTAGGCATCGGATTCCCGCCAAATCCAACGGTTCCGTCTTCATTGATCAAATAATCGATCCAGTATTCGAAGTGGTGTTTGTTGCGCCCTTTGTGGTGGAGCCACGCTCTTGAGACGCCGGTCACTTCCCTTTCCTTGTTGTTGGGGCTTCTTGTTCCCTGCCAGTATTTGGCTCCGCGCCAGAATTCCGTTGGCGAATATTTTGTCAGATCGTGCATCAGGCCCTGTCTGTAGAGGCCGAGTCTGAAACAATATTCTCTTACTAATTTACGGTGCTCGCTGACCGTTTTGAAGTGCTCTATCGGATGCATTTTCATATTCAGTTAGGCTTAAAGCCTCAGTGACGACTATTAACTTTACTTAAACTGTGTATATGACTATATTGTAGGTGAAAACAACGGGGTGTTCAATTTTATGGAGGTGCAAAATGGTATCAGCAATCGTAATCGCAGCTTATGCAGCAGTTCTTATCGCTAAGTGGAATTACTTCGCAAAGATGAGCAAGAACCACAAGTAATCAATTAAATCCCATACCAGATTCAATATTATTCCTTTTGAGAAACGCCTTTCCTCCCTCTCTAACGTAAAGGGCGTTTTTCGTTTTTTTGATTATTCAACCCGCTTTATGATTTCCCGGAATTATTCTCTGAAATAGTTCAGGGTGTAATCAAGGAATTTCTTGGCAGCCCGTGTCATGTGCTCCTTTGACGGCAGAGCAACACCGAATGTGACCGTCTGAGGCGGATCAAGCGGAAGCTTTACAAGATGGTCGCTCCAGAACTGAGCCGACTGTCTGGTTACAAAGCTTATACCGAGTCCGCTCCTTACAAGGGCAAGCGTAGCCGGTGTATCGTATGTGGTGTATTTGATCTCAGGATGAACATCGTTCTTGTCGAGTATGTCCAGGATCTCCATCTCCTTGCCCCACGAGCCCAGAATGAAGTCATCGTTTTCGACTTCCTTTATAGGGTAGGCATCAGCATGCGCCAGCCTGTGGTCTTCAGGGACAGCCGCGATGACCTCGCTCTCCTTAAGCGAGATCCACTCGTAAGGCATCGGTTCTGAGTATACCAGGAAAGCGATGTCCGCCTCGTTCTGCTCAAAGTGGCGGATAACGTCGGACTTGACGCTCTCCATAAGGTCTATCTGGATGCCCGGGAAATCGCTCTTGAATTCTCTTACTATCTTCGGCAGCCAGGTGCTGGCAACGCTCGGGTATGTCGCTATTACAAGATGGCCTCTGGTGACGCCCTTTATGTCTGCGGCGAGAGAATAGATCTCTTCCTCATGGTTAAGATACGATCTTACCGCAGGCAGCATCTCCGTTCCTTCTGAAGTAAGCTTCATTCCCTTCTGGGAACGCACAAATAAAGAAAGTCCCAGTTCTTTTTCAAGAGCCGTTATCAGCTGGCTTATAGCCGACGGGGTATATCCGAGCGAATCGGCCGCAGCCTTTACGCTCCCTTTATCTGCAGTCTCCACAAATGCTCTGAGTCTTGCAGTTTCCATAACATCTTCCTCTTTTCTGTTTTTGATTGTCGTTAAGTTTATTTTAACACAGAGTTAACCTTCGTTAAAGCACTTCCATATGTCCCATCTCAATGATTTGCCAAAGGTGCTATTAAGAATTGAAATATGTCATTTTCCCTGTCACTATGCCTTTTGACTTACTTTTTTCTGTGTAAATCCGGTCACAGAACCCTAAAGTAGGTCATTCTGACCCTGTAATCACCAATTTGACCTACTTTTTTCTGTGTAAATCCGGTCACAGAACCCTAAAGTAGGTCATTTCAGCTATGAAAAGATCAAAATGACCTACTTTTCTTCCTCTGAAACACCTGAAATGCGCCTCTCAGTATGTCATTTCATATAGTTTATATTTGATTTGACCTACTTTCTGCTTCTCCCAGCTGCCATGGATGCGACTACAGTATGGCATTTTGGCTATTCGCCCCCCTATTTGACCTACTTTCCACTAAACCATCTTTGACGCCATGATTATTAGCTGAGATCCAAGAGATATATGTACTTACACATAGTTTTTCACAGCACACGGGAACACCGCACACCTTGAATCACGCTATCCCGTGTGCGCTCTCCCCGCATCGTCATTACAGGATCGCGCAAAATTACCTGCATCACCACTTATGCGGCAACTTATACGGCCCATTCAAAAAAGTGCTTTAAATGTCGGAAATAGTGCTTAACTGAACTATCGGAATTTTGAGAAAGTATGTATCATTTTTACAGGATCAGATCGCCTTCTGCGGTGGCTCAGATAATCCTCTTGGTACTTGATCGAATTGATACGAAATGAGGACAGATATGGGAAGCGGTTTTGTACATGAAGCGACTTTGACACTGAATGACCTCGAGTGCCGCCTTGAAAGAATGTCCAGACAGGCCGGCAATCTTAAGCAGTATAATGGCTGGACACTCAGGAGGATCCGCACAAGTAAGTCAGGAGACTCTTTTTACAGTGCCAAGCGTCCGGGAACATCACGAAAAGTCTATCTTGGAAACGGCAAGCACCCTGATGTGGTCAATGTGAAGAGACTCCGCTATGCAAAGGAATCGGTCAAGATCCTCCAGGGCAATATCAGGCTCCTCAAACTTCTGATCGACCGCTATGTCGATACTGATTATGCATCTATAAACAAAAGACTTCCTGCAACCTACAGGACAGAACTGACTCATTCTTCCGTCAACAGCTACAGAGCCAATCTGCCGATCGAGGCGCTCAGGTGGATCGAGAAAATGGAGAAAGAAAAAGCCAAGTATCCGCCTTATAAGCCCGAGCAGCTCAAGCACCCTGCACTGGATGGGACCATGATGCGGTCCAAGTCCGAGGTGATAATTGCTAACATACTGCTGCTGGCAGGAATCCCTTTTGTATATGAGGTTCCGGTATTCATCAACGGGAATATGGTTCTACCTGATTTCAGGATCATGTCTCTGATTGACCTTAAAACAGAGATCCTGATCGAGCATCAGGGAATGATATTCGATGATGACTACGCTGACAAATTCATCAGGTCACTGAAGCTTTACCTGAATTCAGACTGGATCCCGAACAAGAACCTGTTTTTCACTTTTGACGATGCAAAAGAGCGGATCAATACCGACCAGGTCACGGATATCTTGCGGGCTCATATCTTTTCCGATCTGTAGAAGCGGATCTGTAAGGATCCATATAAAACCCCGGAACCCACTCCCTTGCTTGGAAGCCTTTCCGGGGTTTTGACATTTTTTTATTCTTTTAGCTTTCACAAATACTGCGTATTACTCTATATATGCCTCCAGGACCTCTGTCATCAGCTGCCTCTGATATACGTCGGTCAGCACGCCGAGGAACTCGATGGCTCCCGGTTCAAGCGGCTGATCCTCTACAGTCAGGCTTTCCTGCTTTGTGACACGGAGACTTCCGCCATAAGGCTCGGTAGCAACGAGCTTGCCCTCTTCATCGTAATAATCAAAGATGAATTCGATCTTATCACCAGGTCTGAACTGCTGAGTACCCTTCCTCATAAATGACTTATCATCATCTGCGAAGTCGTAACCGGTAACGTGGCCGGCGACCGCCTCTTCGCCCTCCTTTACAGGATCCCACTCGATGTGGATTATGATATCATCCTTTCCGTTCAGCTTAGCGCGCGTATCTCCCGTAAACACGGTACCGTCGTCAGTCTCTCTCGGTGTCTTTGAATCATAGTAGACCAGATGCCCGTTGACGTGGATCCATGTGTCATTCATGTCAAACATCGGATGCCCGTTCTCGTCATCATCGCCGAAGTGTTCATAGCCGAGGAAGCGCATCCTGCCCTGTTCATCCTTCTGATATGCCGCAGTCCTGCAGTCCGCGATGATGTCCCATGTCTCGTCAGGGAGCTGCACCTGCCAGCCGTTGCCGGTATCCGTGACCGGTATGTCGATCAGATCGGTCGTAGGCTCGTAATTCTCAAAGCCCGCGTTGTACCAGTCATAGGTCGTATAATCCACGAACGTGGCCTCTTCAAGGAAAGTCCTGAAATTGCTGTCCTTCACCTCTTCAAGCTTTTTCTCATGCTCGGCCTTCTTCTGCACGGCCATGATGCTGAAAACATTGTCGAAAAGGTCGATCTGCTTATCGAGACTGAGCTTCTTCAGTTCTGTATTCGTGTCCGTATAGAAATCTATCACCTTGTACGGCAGAGCAAGAGCCATTCCGTTGATGCCCTCAGCAGCGTCTCTGTTTCTGAAGACGACGCACGCCTTGAGAGCGTTGATCGCGTCCTGCTTCTCCTGCTTGCTGCAGATGGAATCGTTCAGGTCGGTGTCGTCCAGTTTGTCGATAAAATCGATGAGATCGATCTGGATGTCGTCAGCAAAGGTGTATGAATTCATCGCCGCAAGACCAAGCTCCGCGAAGTCCTTCTGATCCGCCAGTATCGCTGCGTCGGCCTTCTCGAATATGCCCGTGACCTTCTCGTATGCCGGATTCACCAGCGTAAGGTCTACGAAGGAAAGCGTCGTTCCCGTCTGGGCCTCTCCGTCGTTTGTCGCCCTGTTGAACTGGTCATAGGCGGACACCATGTCCTTGCCGAATTCCACCGAGCTTAGGCCCGGATTTTCCGCCAGTTTTCCGAACGCGGACGAGTAGTACCATCCGAAGCCGCCCTCCGTCTCCTCAGACGCGAGGTAGTAGTCCGCGACAGGCTCAAGTGCAGTTGCGATCTCGATGTCCTGCATCAGGCAGGCGTCATATCCGATCACATCGAACTTCACTCCCGACTTCTTTGCCGCATCAGCGACCTCGGATACTCTGAATCCCGTAAAGTCGCCGGCATCCGTCCTGTGCCCTAGCTGGTCGACGCCGTAGCCGAACGGAACTCCGCCGCCGTGATCCCACAGCACCAGCATGTATCTGTCTGCAGGATAGTTCTCAGCTGTCCAGGTGATGAAATCGGCAAGTTCGTTCGGATCCTCCATTGTCGTGAGATCGCGGTCCATGACCTTCTCGACATTGCCGCTCTTTACGGTGTATCTGCCGTAGCCGTTCTCCGTAATGCCCGGGGTGAACCACCTCTTCGAACCGCCCGCTTCAAGAACGAAGGTGAGCGCGTCGCCCTTGTCGGTAGCATCCTGCATCATTCTGATGTTTGCACTCGCGCAGCCTATTCTGTCCTCGAGGTCCGCACCGATTATGTATTCCATTACGACAACACTCTTGTCTGCGGAATGATCAGGGAAGAACTTCTCCCTGCTGGCCGGCATGGATGCGAGCGCTGCAGCAGCCTCGCCCATCGTCTCCTCACGCGTCACGCAGTTGCCGTCGGACTCTATTCCCACGCTATCCTTGTGAACGTCGTTCAGGATCAGTTCGGCGAGCGGACGCGGCGGATACTGCCTGACCGTGATGAAGCCTACACCCAGTATGAGAACAGCCATTTCGACTACGGAGATGACCGCGACCGTTATACGGCGCAATCCATTTATGAATTTCCCGTAGTTTCTTTCCGGTATAAATTCAGGTTTCGTATATACGCTCTTTCCAAGTCCGAGGATCAGCAGAAAGACCGACGGCACCAGCAGCATGGCGATCGTGTACGGAACGCCGTGGCCAAAGCTCTTCGACAGCCGGTGATAGAGCTTGATGATGAATATCCCGAATACGATCTCGGCGATGATCATGAAAAGCACCCCGGTTCCCTGATCGGTGCCGAGATAGAACGCCGCAGCAGTAAAGACCGCGGCTATGGAGAACGGCCGCCAGAAAGCTCTCGTCTTATTGAACAGGACGGTAGTCAGCTCGTGCTCAGCTGCAAACGGGATCAGCGCCGTCCAGCGTTTGAGCCCCATTTTTTTCAGTACGAAGTAATATGCTGCCGCATGCAGTATCCATGGAATGATCCAAAATAAAGGTTCGGTAAGTAAATATTCAGCCCGCATATCAGTCCCCCTTCTCTTTCTGTCAGCACCGGAACTCGTTCATCGCTTCCGGATCCACTAATCAGCCTTACTCGCCTGTAACGATCTCTCCTTCCCAGGTATTGATACCGCCAAACTCATAGACATTGGTATAGCCCATATCTGCCAGCTTCTGCGCAGCCTCCTTACTTCTGTTGCCGCTGCGGCAATAGATGAAAAGCAGCTGATTTTTATCCGGCAAGGCAGGCGGCATACTGTCCGTGATCTCCTCATTCGGAATATTGATCGCGCCGGGTATATGCCCTTCATTAAACTCATCCGGCCGCCTGACATCCACAATAACGCAGTCAGGCTCATCCTCCATCATCTGCATCGCCTCAACCTGCGTGATCTGCTGATAAACAGGATGTGAATAGCCGCAGCCGGCCAAAGCCAATGCCGATACTGCAAGCAGTACAATAAATACAGCTGCATTCAGGATCCGTTCCATTTTTGTTATAGTATTTCTATTTTCACCAGCCATGGAAACTCTCCTCCTTATGCATTAATTATACCGCCAACAGAAAAGCTTATAAACATCCAATGGATCCAGCCGTCCATGCATGTCCAGCCTCCAAGAAATCAAAAAGCCGTTGGAATCCCAACGGCTTTCATGGTGGAGCGTACGAGGCTCGAACTCGTGACCTCCTGACTGCCAGTCAGACGCGCTCCCAGCTGCGCTAACGCCCCATAATATTTTGGCAGCCATTTAGGCTGCCGTTCTGAGTGGTGCGGATGAAAGGATTCGAACCTTCACGATGTTACTCACACGGACCTGAACCGTGCGCGTCTGCCAATTCCGCCACATCCGCATATTTATGGCGTACCCTGCGGCACGCCAATGATTATACACTATAGAGTATGAGTTGTCGATAGTAAATTATAAATAATTACTCTTCTTCCTCTTCCATAATTGCATCGAATTCTGCTGCTGCAGCATCGAATTCCTCTTCGGACTCGATCTCGATGATCTCGAATTCCTCGTCGTTTACCTGCTTGTATCCGTAGATGTAAACATCGTCAGTTCCGTCTTCAGGTGCGAGAGCAATGTACTCCTTGCCATTGAGTTCGAATGTACCCATAACATAGCAGTCAACTGCTGTATCGTCATCAAATTCCAGAGTGATGATATCCTCTTCCTCTTCTTCGACGTTTACGTTCTTGATATCTTCTGCCATAGTGTGTGTCTCCTTTCCCTAAATGACAATTCAATATACCATGCAAACGCTTATTTATCAAGTGCGGCAGGCTTTTTTGCCCAAATGCCCGCTTTTATAGCACTTTTAGTGGCTGCCGGACTCCGCAAAATATTCGAGAATGCTCTCGGCTGCCTTGACCGTCATGCCGTCCACCTCCATAAGCTCGTCGTAGGTGGCGTTTTTTATGGCCTTTATGCTGCCGAAGGAGCTCAGAAGTTTTGCTCTCCTCTTAGGGCCGATGCCCGGGATGTCTTCAAGGGCGGACTTTATCATCTTTTTGCCCTTGACGCCCGACATGTATGTGATCGCGAAGCGGTGGACCTCCTCCTGGATGTTGCCGCAGTAGCTGAAGAGCAGGCGGTTGTCGCGGAGATCTATCTCGCGGCCGTCGTCAAAGACGATGGCTCTTGTACGGTGGGCATCGTCTTTCGCGAGCCCGACCACCGGGATCGCGATGCGGAACGCATCGACGACGGCCTTGACCGCGTGCACCTGGCCGAGGCCTCCATCTATGAACATGATATCCGGATAAATGCTGAAGCCCTCGTCCCCGGCGCGCGCGCGTTTCAGCCTCCGGTATATTACTTCGCGGAGGCTGCCGTAGTCGTCGCCTTCGGCGGTCCTTACCTTGAACTTCCTGTAATCGCTCTTTACCGGCTTTCTGCCTTCATACACGACCATTCCGCCGACGGTATCGAGGCCGTTGAAGTTTGATATATCGTAGGCCTCCACCCTGTATTCCCTGTCATCGTCTTCAGGTATAAGGAGCGGCGCGCTCCCGCTTATAGACGACGCGTATTCGATAAGAGCCGCGATCTCCTTCTTCAGGGCATCGCGCCGCTCGGCTTCGCGGTCCGCCTTTTCATCGAGCGTGCCGGCCAGCTTTATGGAGTCATCCATTGCCAGCTTCAGCACCGCTTTCTTTTCGCCCCTCTCGGGCACGATCATCTTCGTCTTGTGCATCACATCCGACTTGCTCTCGGCATTGGACGCGTTTATGTTGTTCAGAAATTCCTCTATCAGCTCCTCATCTTCGATGTGATAAGGCAGGATTATCTCGCGCGGCAGCATAGAAAACTCCGGATAATAGAGCTTTATGAACGAGAGTATCATCTCGGCGCCAAGAACCTTCTTCTCCTCTTCGGAGTCCGGCATAGCGGCACCTGCACCCGCTCCCGCGCTGTCGCTTCTTATATAAGTGATCTCGCGCCCTGTAAGCTTGCCGTCACGCACCTTGTACTGTGCCACGACGCCCGTCCTGTTGGTTATGACAGGGATGAGCACGTCGGCATCTCTGTCTTTTATCATGGTGGCGCGCTGGGTCTCACCGAGCGATCTGAGCGACTTTATATAGTCCCTGAACCTCGCAGCGTCTTCGTACCTAAGCTCCTCGGAAGCCTTCTCCATCTCGCCTTTGAGTCTGGCTACAGCCGGCGCATCGTGTCCGTTCAGGATGTCGACCACTTCGTTCACATCGCGCAGATAAGCCTCCTTGTCGGCCTCGCCCACGCATATGCCCGGGCACTTGCCTATGAAGTAATTGAGGCACGGCCTGACGCCCTTCCTGAACTCAGTCTGGCGGCACTTCTTGAACTTATACATCTCGTCGACCATGCCTATCATGCGCCTCACCGAGCCCGCGTCGGAGTACGGCCCGAAGTAGCGGTTCCCGTCCCTCACGAGCCTCCGCGTGCTTATTACCCTCGGGAATTCCTCGGTCGTCGTCACCTCGATGTACGGGTACGACTTGTCGTCCTTCAGCAGGATGTTGTAGCGCGGCATGTACTTCTTGATAAGATTGCATTCCAAAAGGAGAGCCTCCATCTCCGTCGCGCAGCTGATGTACTCAAACTCCGCGATATTGGAGACCATTGCTCTCACCTTCGGGTCCTGCTGGGAAGTCTTTCTGAAATAGCTGCTCACGCGGTTTCTCAGATTGACTGCCTTGCCCACATATATGACCTCGCCCAGGCTGTCCTTGTGCATGTAGACGCCCGGGGTCTTCGGCAGTTTTCTCAGTTCTTCAGGAATGTCGAACATCTTATTGCTTCTTGTCGGACCTGCGCTTCCTGCGCCTTCCGTTCTGTTCCTGTACCAGAGAATCCCTTCTTATATCTGTAGTACGCGGCGGCATCGGGTCGTATCCTCCGCTGCCCGACCACTCACGTCTTCTTCTGTCCTCATCTATCTCGAGCTGCCTTCTCGCCATCTCGCGTATCCTGGCCCTGCGTATCGCGGCGCGCCTTCTTGCGCGGCGGCGCTTTACGTGGATCACCCTGATGATAAAGGCCAGAAGCAGGAAGAGGAATATCCCGAGGAATATGGCTGCCATATTCGATATGTAAAATCTCGACGGATACCAGCCGACCGCAACGTTTTCCCTTATCACGAGGTCGACCGTTCCCTTGAGTTCATCCGCGACGTATATGCGGAACTCGCCTACCTTGTCACCCTTCTTGAGAGGCGCCTCAAGATCGCTCAGCATGACGACCTCTGTCTGAATAAGAGAGTCGCTGCCTTCAGGCGGAACATAAGCAAAGCCCTGGGTCTCGGTGTACGCTGCCACCCTCGTCTTGGCGCCGTTCCTGACCCTTGCGTGGCCCGCAAGCTTGCCCTTCTTTACGATGGTGTTCCTGGTGACTTTCTGATCACCGTAGTCGAGAAGCGCTGCCGCCTCAGCAGCCGCCTTGTCGGCATCTGAATCCATGAGGACCGTGATGAGCTCCATGTCGTCCTTCACCGCGACCGCGGCAAACTGCGTGTTGTTCTTCTCCGCAGCAGACGTGCTCAGTATGCCGCCCTTTATGAATTCATAAGCAGTCTCGCCGGCAAGCAGCGGATCTGTGCAAGGCAGCTCAACCTCGCGCGGCTCCTTGTTTGCCGTGATAGTTATCTTTGTGCCCGTCATCGCGAGCGCGTCTTTTATCGTCTGATACCTCATGGCCGCCTGTGTGATCACGGCAAGGTCTGAGGCAGTTGAATACTGATTTATGTCGTATGTTCCGCTGGCATTCGTAAAGAGAGTGTCCATGATGCCGAGCTCCATGCACTTGGAGTTCATCTCATTGACAAAGATATCTCTTGTCGAAGCACTGTATTTTGCCAGAAGTTCTGCTGCCTGAGGGTCTCCTCCGACGAGCATCGCATTAAGAAGATCTCCCACTGTCGCCGTATCACCGATCACAAAGGTGGTCCCGTAAGCAGCGATGAGGTCTCCCACTTCCACTGTATTTTTCAGTTCTCTTTCATCATACATGTTGTCGAGGACCACCATGGCTGTCATCAGCATGGTGATCTTGCCCGGCTGCATCTTGCGCTCCGCATGCTTTTCAACGATCTTCTCGCTGGTGGACCCGGACATGACTATGTATGAACTTGCGGAGATCGCAGGCAGACTGACAGTCGTCGTCTGTTCGCCCTCTGCTCCTTCTGCCGGCTGTGCCGCATCTCCTTCCGCCGGCTGAGCGGCTTCGCCCTCCGCAGGCGCAGCTTCGCCTTCCGCTGCCGGCTGTGCCGCAGGATCGGCCGCCTCACCCTCCGCAGGGGCGGCCGTCTCGCCTTCTGCCGGCGCGGCCTGCTCCTGCGCCTGCTCTTCGCCTTCGGCGAAGGCCGGCGGCAAGGCAATATAACTGATGGTGGTCACCAGTATCAGCATCACCGATATGACAGCCACCATCAGTCTCTTTATTCGCATTGTGCCGTTATTATTCGTCACCTGCTGTCTTTCTCCGTCCCCGGGGCAGAATTACTTGTTCTCTGCCTCGAATTCCTTCATGTACTCGATCAGCGCATCAACACCCTCTTCAGGGAATGCGTTGTAGACCGAAGCTCTCATTCCGCCGGCATTTCTGTGTCCCTTAAGGTTGATCATGCCTCTCTCCTTCGCGCCTGCGATGAACTTCTTATCGAGGTCAGCATCGCCTGTAACGAATGTGATGTTCATGAGAGATCTGTCTTCCTTAGCAACAGTCGGCTTGAAGAGCTCTGAAGAATCAAGATAATCGTACAGCTTCTGAGCCTTGCGGACGTCCTTCTCGTGCATAGCCTTGACGCCGCCGTTCTCGAGCAGATACTTGAATACTTCGCCTGCTACATAGATCGAATAGCAAGGAGGTGTGTTGTACATTGAACCCTTGTCTGCATGTGTCTTGTAGTTGAGGTAGATCGGAGTGTTCTCCGGAGCCTTTCCTACGAGATCCTTTCTGACGATTACGATCGTAACGCCGGCAGGAGCAACGTTCTTCTGAGCGCCTGCATAGATGAGTCCGAACTTAGTTACATCAATTTCCTCGGAAAGGATGCAGGACGACATATCAGCTACCAGCAGGTGGTCACCGAAGTCAGGAACTTCATTGTAGTGAGTACCGAATACTGTGTTGTTGTAGCAGATGTAAACGTAATCTACGTCGTCTCTGATATCCTCTTTGCTTACCTTAGGAATGTATGTGTAGACTGAATCCTCGGACGAAGCAACGCAGCGAGCGTCTCCGAACTTTCTTGCCTCTTCCCATGCCTTCTTGCCCCACTGGCCTGCAACGATGTAGTCAGCCTTGTGGGATCCTGTCATCAGGTTGATAGGAACCATGGAGAACTGCAGTGTACCGCCGCCCTGCAGGAAGAGTACATAGTAATCATCAGGGATGTTCATAAGCTTACGCAGGTTTGCTTCAGCGTCGTCGATGATCTTCTGAAACTCAGGTGAACGGTGGCTCATCTCCATTACGGATTCGCCTGTTCCCTCATAGTTGAGCATCTCAGCGGCGCACTTTCTGAGTACAGGTTCAGGGAGAACCGAAGGACCTGCAGAGAAGTTATAAACACGATAATCATCAGCCATTGGTATATACCTCCGTTTTTCAATTATTGTTTGGTGAAACAAAAGCTGAATTTGTTTGCTGCGGGAGAAGCCTCCCCCGCCGAGTACATTATACTTCATCGCTGTGGCTTAATCAACGAAAGAAGCATCCTCCTGCTTCCGTCCTGCCGCGGTCTCATTCTAATAGTCAACCAGTATAACTGACGTCTGCCGTGTTGAAAGCACCCTTTCTTTGATGTAGAATTAATTGGGCAAATTGGGCCAAATATCCCCCGCTGCCGCGAGTGTCACGGGGCGGACGGTGCGGGAGTTTGACACTTGTGTGAAATAGAAATCGCTGTGAGCATTGAAAAATGCTCATTTTTTGTGTCAAATATTATCTATTCTTCTTGCACAATTTCTCACAATGTGGTATAATTCAATATATACAG
>Ga0256405_10004815_pt1 | contig 24540 bp, 20 predicted proteins | sample RumenRJG_02DNA_FD_189096 | JGI IMG/M metagenome (GOLD analysis project Ga0256405, IMG submission 189096) | Bovine rumen microbial communities from Lethbridge, Alberta, Canada - RJG_02 | ecosystem: Host-associated > Mammals > Digestive system > Stomach > Rumen | place: Canada: Alberta... | reverse complement strand
CCCATCGCCATACAAAAACATCCCCCTGAGAATCGCAAATCCGGATACGGAGCAGAATCCTCAGGGGGATGTCCAAATATGGAAATCTCAGAGACTTAAAATAGTCACCCTTTTTCAGCGGCCTCGATTTTCGGGGAAGGAGAATGATCAAACCGCTGATTGACAGTTCGTTATCGGGCAAGAAAAAAACGGCCCGGGAAGCCTCCCTGCTGCCGGGCCGGGATGGGCTTCGGACGGCGTAGCCGCCCGCGGCTGCGTGAGCGGGAGGGGCCCACGAGCGCAGCGAAGTGGGAGGGATAGCCCCGGAGGGGCGTATCGTCCGAAGCCCACCCGGTCCGGCGGAGAAGCCGGCGGCAAAAGGGGGGCACCCGACCCGGCGGCAGAAAGCAGCAGGGGCCCGGGCGGACACACAACGGAAAAAGGCCGGCCCGCGGGGACCGACCTTCTTAAACAAAAACCTTCAGCGGGTTATTTCCCGACGATGAAGTCCGCGATCTGGAGCAGGCTCTCCGGCTCGTTCCACTTGATCTTGTGTTCCTTCTGCCAGGCCTTCCAGGCATCCTTCCGGTCCTGCGGGAGCCAGTCGGAAACACCCTTCTTCGTCGCAACGACATTCTGGCCGCCGGCGATCACGTAGATCTTCGTGATCAGTTCGAAAGAACGACCGGAATTCTTGGAAGCCGCCAGGGCAGCCTCGGTCTTGCCGGTCATGTTCTGGAGCTCCAGCACGGAGACCTTCGCCTCCGCCTGCTGCTTGGCCGTCGTCTGGAACGCCTGGTCCGACGTGCCGCGGTAGTCCACGGAAGGATTCCGGGCCGCATACTGCTTCTTCGGAACATCCAGGTCACCAAGGACTTCCTCCACGACACAACCGTTCTCACCGGCAACCAGCACCTTCACCAGCGAACCGTCCATGTTGACGTATTTGTCCGCACCGATCTCGACATCGATCACTTCCACCATCAAGGCCTCACGGACGACACCGCCCGCATCCTGATAATGGAGGTTCCCTTTGAAAAGGTGGATATTCACTTTCTGTTTCGCAGCCGCTTTGTCCTTGTAGCGGACAATCCCTTCCTGGAACTCCGGGAAGAGATAGGGCCAGGTAGTCGTCTGCGCAAAGGCAGCGGTGCCCAGCGCCAGCAGAATCATCAGCGTAAAAAACTTTTTCATCGATACAAAGTTTAGAAAGAATAACCTAAAGTAATACACAACGACCCGCCAACCGTCTCGGAGGCAAGCAGATAGGCCGCATCAAAAACCAGGCCGGCAACGTGGACGCCGAGTCCCAGCGAAGCATAGGTAGGGACCGCCTTGGCCGCATCGCCGTAGTGGAAACCAGCCCGAACGAAGGCCAGCTGCTTGAAAGCGTATTCGGCGCCGACGCCCGCCATCAAGCCGCCGGAGAAGAGGTAGTCCGCCTCAGCACCGAGCGTAACGGCCGAAGCCGACGCATCACCCAGGCCATAAGAAACACCTGCGCGCGCCAGGGTGGGCTGCGCATGGCTGCCGCTTCCGTAGTCGGCCCCGCCACCCAGGTTGCAGACCGAGAAGCCGGCGCGGAGCGCATCCTGGCTATAGGCCAGGGAGACGTCCGCACCGAACACACTGGCCTTGGCATCCTTGGCCAGCGAGGAAGAAGTCATCTTCGCCGATACGCCGACGGAGAAGTGGTCGGAGAGCGCGAACGCACCGCCCAGGCCGATGGTCGATTCCTTCGGCGAGAACGTACCGTTGACCTGGCTTTCGGCGCCCAATTCGTTGACGACCGTATATTCCGGCATCGCGAAATTCCGGGCGGTCAAGCCGAACGACAGGCGGTCGGAAGCCTTGAAAGAGACACCGGCGCCCAGCACTTTGTCATTGGCGAAAGAGGGCTGCCACATCCCGTAGGAAACCGCAGCGGCAAGACGGCCGTCCTGGAAAGGAAGCATCGCCGCGTTGTTCTCGAGCGACCAGGCACCCGGACGCGCCGCGACCGCCAGGCCGCCGGTTCCCGCCACGGCGCCGTCGGCGCTCACCAGCAGGGAAGGAAGCGTCTGGGCGGAAAGCCCGGCGCAGACAAAAGTGAAAAAGAGGATATGGAGGAATCTTTTCATGGCTGTCATAACTTAACGATGTTGGACTTGTACTCCTTCCCGCCCATCGTCAGGGAAACGGTGTAGGCACCGGGCGCGGCGTCTTTCATGTCGATCCGCGCCGGCGTGAACGGAGAGACGTGCAGCGAGCCGTCGAAGAAGAGCGACCCTGCGCCGGAAACGACCTTCACCTGGACATCGGCCTCCTCACCCGTACGGATGTTGAGGTCGGTCAGCACCGGATTCGGATACAGTTCCACCTCTTTGGTGCTTTCGCGGACCAGGACCCGGAAGGTCTGGGAAACGGCCTCGCCCCGGATGTCGGTACCGGTGACCGTAATCTCGGTGATGCCGTAGTTCATCGGCGTCAGGAGGAATTTCCCCTTCGAGTAGGTCATGTTGGCAACCAGCGGGTCGGAGAACGTGAACGCGTAAGTGAGGTCCTCTCCGTCTTCATCCGCGAAGTAGGTGGCAACCGGAAGCTCCGTTGTCGTCGCCGCCTTGCTTTGGAAGATCATGTCTTCCATGTCGGCCACCTTCTTCGGCGCATGGTTCTCCAGCACCGTGAAGCGGAGGGTGGACGAAGCGGCCGCCCCGTAGAAGTCCGTCACGGTAAGGGTGGAAGTATAGGAACCGGCCGGAACGGCCGAAGCGGTGATACGCACCTTCGGATTGTCACGGTCCAGCGTGTCGAGCACCAGGGCCGGGGATTCGGGCTGGAGGTCGATCGCGCAGAAATGGCCGTCGGGATCGCTGAACGAGAACTGCGCCACCGCGCTCTCATGCGGCTTCAGGGAGTATTCCAACGGCGTGGAAGTGGTGATGACCGGCGCATTGTTCCCGCCGGTGGTCACCGTGATACGGGCCGTGAGCCCGGACTTGTTGCCCGCCAGGTCGCATGCCTGGGCCGCCAGGTAATACTGCTGGTTGAAGTCCAGGCCGGTAATCGTTCCCTCGAGGGTCCCGCCGACCGGAATGTCCTCGACATAGAACATGCCGAATGCCGCCCGGGAGGTATTGGAGAAGTCCGAGGTGGAATAATACACATAGATGGAATTGGGCTTTCCGTCGTCGGAATCGCGGGGCACGGTGACAGAGAAATGCACGTTGTTCGACTGGGCGGACGCCTTCAGTCCGGAAGGCGTTTCGGGGGCCTTGCCGCCGCTGCCGGCAATGGCGCGGTAAGCGTTCACGAGACCCTTGCCCAGGTAGTAGTTGGCATTCTGGGCAGCGATGTCGGTGACATTGTCCTCAAGCCGCTTGCGGAGGGCGCTGCTGGTGTAACCATCAGCACCATAACGGGCAAGCACCAGAGCAGCCACGCCGGAGACGTGCGGACAGGCCATCGAAGAGCCCTGCATCAGGCCGTACTTGTTGCCGGGCAGGGTGCTGAGCACCTGGTTGCCCTTCTTCGCGTCGCCGCCGGGGGCGGCGATGTCGCACCAATCCCCGTAATTCGTGAAGTAGGAGCGCTTGTAATCGGCCGCGAGCGCCGTTACGTTCAGGATCTCGGAATAATCGTTGCCGGACACCGTGGCGTTCTCGTTACCGGAGGCGAAGATGACGATGCCGCCTTTCATGGGGCCCGTCTGCTTGCCGCTCTCGTCGACACCGGCGTACTTGATGAAGTAGTCGACCGCGCTCTTCAGGGAGGAAGGCGTCGTGGTGGCGTTCACGTATCCCCAGCTGTTCTGGGAGATGACGGCGCCATGGTCGGCCCCCCACTTGATGGCTTCCGCGCCGGACCCCTGCTGGGAACCGTCGAAGATCTGGCAGGACATCAGCTTGGCGCCCGCGATCTTCTTCTTCGCATCGCCGCCGGCCACGCCCGAGACGCCCACGCCGTTGTTGTTCACGGCTGCGATCGTCCCGGCCACGTGGGTGCCGTGGTTCTCGGGATGGATGTTGAACGTCGAGGAAGCGAAATTGTACCCGTATACATTGTCGCCCGTCTTCTCGGGGTTGTGCCACATGTTGTCTTTGAGGTCCTCGTGGTTGTAGTCGATACCGCCGTCCACGACGCAGACGACGATGTCGCTCTTCACTTTGGCATAGGTCGAATAGTTGCGCCACACCGGGAATACATTGATATCGCAGCCGCTCACGGACATCGGCGCCTTGCCGTCATTGTAATAGTGCCACTGTTCCGGCAACCGGGGATCGTCGAAGGGCATCGATGCGGACGAAGCGCGCGTAGCGGCAGGCGCCTCGCAGACCGTCGCCTCCGTACCGCCGATCTGCTCCATGCGCGGGCAGTACTCGATGACCTCCACGCCGGGGATCTCCAGTTCCGAGGCGGCACGCGTCATCTGCCGGCCCTCGTCATAGGACACAAGGTACCACAGGTGCAGCCCTTCCGCCCGCGTACGGGCCTCGAAACGGCCGGCCTCCGGGAAGAGGCGGCGCATCCGGACGATGCCCAGGTCGGAGAAGGAGCGCACGGAAGGCAGGACGACGTACCCGTCCGCATCCGTGGACGCTTCCAGGACCGCGGCCATTTCCGGCGTCACCTTGATATTCATTTCACGCAGCAGGTCCTCGTCAGCCAGCCCCGCACCGATCACGGTCTGCGGACGCGCCTGCGTCATTTCGATTTCTTCAACAGCGGATTCCCGCACGCTGCAGGATCCCGCCAGCAGCAGGGCCGGCAGGAGCAGCGCCGGGAAAACGGCTCTTTTCAAAGCAAGCATAAATGATGTGATATTATTTCAGAAATTCCAGGGTCTCAAGCAGACTCTGGGGATTGTTCCACTTGATCTTGTGCGCTTTCAGGAAGGCTTTCCACTCCTCGCGGCGCGCTTCGGGCAGTTTTTCTTCGATGTCCTTGCGCGTGGCCCGGCAGCGGAACTGCGGCGCGACGACGAAGTATTTCGTCACCGTCACGAGCGGCCGCCCCTTCTCACGCTCGTTCAGGACATTCATGTAATTCTGGCCGATGACGTTGTCCTGGACCGACGAGAGTTTCATCGTCGCGGCCGTCGTGGAAGATGTGCCATAAGCGCCTTTCGCTTCGTTGGATTCTTCGAAATTACCGATGATCTCCGCCACGACGCAGCCGTTGTCGTTCTTGGCGACGACCTTCATCATCTCGCCCATCACGGGGATGAAGACGTCCTGCCCGATCTCGACGGCCAGGACATCGGACAAGTCGGCCTCCTTGATCACGCCATCTTCCAGATAATGCATCCGGGCGTGGCGCAGATGGAGGTTCATCTTCCGGACGTTGGTATTGCCCGCATCCATGACGGCACGGCCGTCCTGGAATTCGGAATAGAGGTAAGGATACGTCGTCGTCGGCTTCTGGGCCCAGACGGCTCCTGCCAGGAAGAGCAAGATGACAACAGGGAATATCTTCTTCATCGCATTATCGTTTATCATTTTACAAATATAGCAAAAAAAAGCACCCGCGAAAGGCGGGTGCTTCAAATATCATGCAAGGAGATGCTTAGTCATTCCATTTGCGAAGTTCGACGTGGTTCACCGGCCTGGACGCTTTGAGTGCCTTGGGGCGCACGGCTTCCGTGTCGTCCTCGGGGAACTCGAACGCATAATCATCACTGATCTTGACAAGCTTGCCAGGGAAAACCGTATCCCATGTCGCCGCCTGATACAGCTCAACATCGACGGGCTTGACCAGGTTCAGCAAACCTTCTTGCGGCATCTGGAAGACAATTTTGCCGTCCTCATCCCATACAACGACAGGGCCCTTCCAGCCAGATTTATGCTCACCGAAGCCGATGTCGCTCGCAAACAGGGTAACCTGACCATTGTGGGGATTGAAAGACCCTTCGAAGAGCGTAAACTCATTCGGCTCATAGGCGGCAAGGTCATCCAGGCAGGTCGTATTCTTGAACAGGTTGACGACGGCGAGGGTCACCGATTCTTCGTCGGGGTCGGTGAAAGGAAGGATGATGACCTTGTCGTCGGCCTGCGGGCCGGCCCATTCAGCCATTCCAGAGAATGAATAGGTGCCGTAGAACTGCTCGGCCTTGTATCCGTAGCTGAAGAAATAATTGCCGTAGACCTGCTCCTCATCCTCGGTCTGGAAGATGGTCGTGAAAGCGTTGGACTCGTTGCCCCAGATGTCCTGGAAGGCACCTTCCTCCACCGTAAAACCGACCTTCTCACCATAGTTGGGAGCCTCGTCCAGGATGACGGCCGCCGTCGAATCGTTGAGCGCGCCGAACTCCGTGGCCGGATAGATCAGCCGGCGGGTCGTAGCGGCCGTGTACTGCACTTCGATCTTGGCGCCCTCGGCGGAGCCGATTTCATTGATCTCCGGCGTAACGAGCCCCTGGGCGACGAACGGCATGACCAGCTCTTTCCAATCGCTGAAATAGATGACCGTGTCCGCCGGCATCCGGACCAGCTCGCCTTCGGCGTCTTCGATCATCGGAAGGGCGAAGTCGAAGGAGGTCTTCTCATACTGGAAGCCGATACCTTCAATCGAAAGCTTGCCATCTTTCCAGGCTACAGAACAGGCCTCGACTGCGGCGCTCGGAAGGTCCGTCGCATTCACGACGACCCGCGAATCCATCGTCAGGAGGACGATGGCGCCCGGGATCGGATCAGCGGGAATCTGGATGGAGAGCGTACTGCCGTCTGCAGTGACGTTTTCAATCGGGATCGGAACGCTCTTGATTTCAATCAGGTTGTCCTTCTCATCGAAGACGTTTTCGGCGAAATAGTGTGCAACGACGCTGGCCGCACCGGTGGAGATGGAGACCGGTTCGTTGAACGTAAAGCCGACGATATTGTCGGAAGCGATGGCATCATCCACCAGGCCGGTCATCACCGGGATGGTGGTGTCCGTCGTGGTGACGGACTGGGTCGCCACGTCGGAAACGACACCCATCTTGCTCGCCGCAACGGCGTAGACCGTGTAGGCGGTATTGGCATTCAGTTTCTCAACGATGAAGGTCGTATCCGGCTTGGCAGAGAAATTCACCACGCCGGCGAAAGCATCGCTGATACTGAAAGAGGCAGGTTGGGAAAGCAGGGAGGAAGCACTGACGGTTTTTGCAGGACCGGAAGCGAAGGCAAAGGAATAGAACCCCGTATTCGCCGCACCGGCCACCGTCACCGACACCGTATTGTCATCCACCACGCTGACCGTGATGGCAGGAGCCGTCGCCGAATCGAACTTGATCGGCTCGTCCTCCGCGAACTTGGTGCAGCCGACCAACATCATCAAGGCTGCAGAAAGGGTATAGAGTACTTTTTTCATAATCTCTCGCACTTTATTAAAGCTTCTTTGCAGTAATACCGCCGGGCAGTACGATCTGATAGTTCGCATTGCTCGTCTGGGCAGCATCTTTCCAGGCGATAATCCACATACCGAGGTTATCCGGTGTAAACGTCAAGCCTGTGACAGCGCCGTCATCGCCACGGTTGATCTTCACAGTGAACGCACCGCTTTCGACCATCGCGAAATCCTCGCTCAAACCATAGAGATAGAAGGAGGAAGGACCCTCCCAAGAGGATGAATTCAGTTTACCGGGCGTCGCCTGCCCGAGCGGGACGACGATCTCCGTCTTGTCGGCGTCGACGTTTCCGTAGAAGCGCATGTCGTCAAGGGCAGCGGCGGAAGCATAATCGAAAAGATTGTAGATCCAGATCTTCTGGACATCCTCGGGATCCTTCTGGATCTCGATTTCGTAGTCGCTCCAGCCATCCCAGTAGCTGTTGACATGGAGCATGTACTTGCCGAGCATTTCAGACAGCGGGTGGTCGATATCGCTGATCGTGACGTTACAGGTCGTCGCGTCACCCATCTTGATGGTGGCGGAAGAAACGAGGTTGATCGCGAACTTCAAGTCACCCGTATAGACGCCGTCCGTCTTGGGCTGGATCTCGATATACTGGGTCCGGTGGTCCTTGTCGAAGGAGAGCACGCCGGAGGAGGTCAGCAGGTCGAAGTTGACACCTTCCTTGGCGCCCTTGGTTTCCGGCGAAGTGATCTCGAACTTGACCGACTCGGAAAGGCCGGCCACAGAAGCGAGCGTCACGGGAATCTGAAGTTTTTTTCCATCTTCCGCCACGGAGAACGACGTCTTCTGGAAAGCGACGAACGCTTCCTCGTCATCGAACACCGCAGGCTCGTTCTTGTTGCAGGAGGCGAGCAGGGCCGTGGCCGCTACCGCCAGTAAAGGGTATTTCACTATCTTTTTCATATCCAATTCCAATTAAGATTACTCACCATAACCCGGATTCTGCTTCAGGTTCTCGTTGAGGTCACGCTCACGTTTGGGGATCGGAAGCGCCCACTTGTAGCTCGGGAACTCGACATCGAGATTCATCGTGCAAAGGGCATACTCGTCGGCACTGCGCGTCAGGGATTTGCCCCAGCGGGCCATGTCGAAGAAGTAGTGGCCTTCCCAGGCGAGTTCCTTGCGGCGCTCGTTCTGGATGTCGAGGTTACCCACAGACGTGTAGGCAGCAGCACCGCGGTTGGAGGTGATGGTGTTCATGTCGGAGATGGCCGAAGCACCGGGGACCGTCGCACCATGGACCAGCGCCTCGGCACGGTTGAGGTACATTTCGGAAAGGCGGAGGATCACGACGTTGTTGCAGTCGGGAGCGGCATTGTCGCCCTTGCCGGCGTACTTGCTCGTCCACCAGCAGCCAGACTCGCCGGCCTCGTCGGTACGGAAGGTCTTCAGGCGGACATCGCCCTCAGCGTACATGGCCATCAGGGAAGGGGCCACCTGCGGATCGCCGTAGCCGGTCGGGCTGGTCATGTAGGAGATATCCTCCCAGGAACCGTAGGCGCCGTTGGTACGCTTGCCGTACATCTCGAAGATCACCTCGCCGGAGCCCTTGTCGGCCGTCCAGACGGTCGGATACTCCTCGGCGGTCCACATCTTGAACTTGCCGGAGTTGATGACCTTCGTCGCATAGTCGGCGCTCTTCTGCCACTCGCCCATGTAGAGGTAGATGCGGCTCAGGAGGGCCTGGATGGTATAAATGTTCACGGCAGCGAGCGGATCGGCGATACCGGAACGCACATAGGCGGGATCGATGATCTTCTCGGCTTCCAGCAGGTCGGCAACCGCATTCTCGTAAACCGTCTTCACGGTCTCACGCTCGGGCTTACCGGCCGGATCGGTATGGTAGACATACGGGATACCCAGGCTCTCAGGCTGAGAGGTATAAGGCTGGCCGAAGAGAAGGACCGTCTCGAAGTGGGCGAACGCACGGAGGAAGAGGCACTCGGCCTTGAGGTTGTTCAGGTCCTGCGTGGTGACGCTGCTGGTCTCTTTGCCCTCGAGGTTGTCGATGACATTGTTGGCCATTGCCACGGTGTAATAGCAATAGGCCCACATCGTCGTGTTCGTATTGTCCTTGGTGTAGTTCCAGGTGTAACCCTGGGTGCTGCGGTTGGAGTTCTTGTAGTTGGACTTCACACCGTTACCGGAACGCATCTCGGACTCGATGACCCAGTCGGAACCATACCAGCCGGTCGAGGAGATGTAATAGTACGCCCCGGCCGTCGCCTTGTTGAGGCCGTCATACGAGGCCATCGTCAATTCCGTACTCTGCGAAAGCACCGGCGCCTTGGTAAGGAAATCCTTTCCGCAACCCGTGGCAAATGCGAGGAGCGCCACGGCCGTCATTGCATATAATATCGTTCTTTTCATAACTGTCGTCATTTTAGAAGGAGACTTCGACACCGCCGATCAGGGACTTGACCATGGAGTTGGCACCCTGCTGGACATTACCGAGGATACCGACTTCCGGATCAAGCGCATCGAGATGGTGGAACGTGTACGGGTTGAGCGCGCTCACGTAAACACGCACGCCATTGAAGAATTTGGTGCTGCTCAGGAGTTTCTCCGGAAGGCTGTACGAAAGGGTGACGTCCTTGATACGGAGATAGCTGCCGTCCTGGAGGAAGCGGGTGGAATAACCGACGAAATAACGTCCAGGCTGTCCGGCCACCGGCTTCGGGGAGACGCCCGTATCGCCGGGTTTCTTCCAGTAGTTCAGCGACAGGGTTGTCGCGTTCGTCGTCATGTCGTAACCATCGTCAATGTAACCGTTGGTGATGAGCACCTTCTGGCCCACCGCATAGTCGAACCAGGCGGAGAGGTTGAAGCCCTTCCAGGAGAGGCTGGTGTTGAAACCGCCGATGGCCTTGGGCTCCGGAGAACCGGTATAGATGTACTGGGCGCGGTTCACGTCGGAAGTAAGCTTGCCGTCGGCCGTCCACCACAGACCGTCACCGGTCGAGGGGTTGACACCGTACCAGTCGCGCAGATAGAAGGTGTACAGGCTGCGGTCCTTGACGATACGGGTTGCCGTAGTGTCATCAATACGGGAATCGGAAGCGACCAGGTATTCGCTGTCGCCGATATCCAGCACCTTCGAACGGTTGAAGGCGATGTTGAAGCCAGCGGTCCACAGCCAGTCGCTGTTCTGGATGATCGTCCCGTCGATCTGGAACTCCAGACCGCGGTTGCGCAGGGCGCCGATGTTCATGAAGTTGCTGCCGAAACCGGTGGTGTAGGGAACCTGCTTGGAGAGCAGCATGTTGTCGGTGAGACGGTTGTAGTAGTCGACGGATGCCGTGATGCGATTGTCGAAGAAACCGAAGTCCAGACCGACGTTCCAGGTCTTGTTGAGCTCCCAGCTCAGGTCCGGATTGGCCGGACGGGAAGGAGCGAGACCGACGAAGTTGTTGTACGTCACCGTCGCATACACGCCGTAGGCGCGGTAAGCGGAGATGTTGTTGTTACCGTTGACACCGTAGGAGGCACGCAGCTTGAGCTGGTTCACATACGGGGTGAATGCCTGGAAGAAGTTCTCCTTCGCGATGTTCCAGGAACCGCCCACGGACCAGAAGGTACCCCAGCGCTTGTTCTCGCCGAAGACGGAGGAACCGTCGTGACGGATGGAAGAGGAGAAGAAGTACTTGTTGGCATAGTTGTAATTGAGCACGCCGAAGAAGGAGAGCAGGGAGGTCTCGTTGAATTTGTAGTCACCTTCATCCTGCGCACCGGTGGAGGTCGTCGGGTAAGGGATCGCCGTATCCACGTTCGGGGAGCTCAGGCCGAGGAGTTCATACGAGTCGATGAACGCCTCCTGGCCGGCCAGCACGTGGAGGTTGTGGTCGCCCCAGGCGTTGTCGTACGCCGCCGTGTTGGAGGTAGTGTAGCGGTTGTCGCGGCTCCAGTAGGTGAAGAGGGCGGACGTACCCTTGTGGGTGTACGGATCCCAGTACTGGCGGGAGTAGTCGGCCAGCACCTCGGCGCCGTTCGTGGTCTTGAAGGTCAGTTGCTCGATGGGCTTCCACTCGAGGAAGAACGTACCGTTGAAACGGTAGTCCTCATCGTTGTACGTCTGGTATTCGGCGATGGCCCGCGGGTTGGTGTCGGAGTTCTCGGGGATGTTCATGTTCCACGTCCCGTCCTCATTGCGCAGCGGCGTCCAGGGTTTGATCGACCACATCGCATACTGCGGATTGGAATAGTAGAGGTTACCCATCTGCCCGGAGTGCGAATCCGCATAGCTCACATTGACCTTGGCGCCGGCCTGCAGGGTGCGGGTCAGGCGGTAGTCAGCGTTGACGCGGGCGGTGATACGCTTGTAGTCCTGGCCGTAGAAGACACCCTGGTTGTCATGGAAGGCGAGGGAAGAATAGAAAGAACCCTTTTCATTACCGCCCTGGGCGTTGACTTCATATTCCTGCAGCTTGCCCAGACGGGTAAGTTCCTTGTACCAATTGGTCGTACCGTTCTGGAGCAGGGAAGTCGGGAAATAATACTGCGAGGAAGGATCGTCCGGATTGAAGCCGGCGTTGATGGCGCAGACCCTCCGGTATTCGAGGAGCTCGCTGCCTGTAAGGGGACGGAGGTTCCGGTCGTTGATGAGCTGGGACATACCGTATTTGGCACGGGCCGTGAACTTCGCCTTGCCTACCTTTCCGCTCTTGGTCGTCACGAGGATGACGCCGTTCGCAGCACGGGAACCGTAGACCGAGGCGGCAGCCGCATCCTTCAGGATGGTGATGGACTCGATGTCGTTCGGGTTGATGAAGGTGGAGGAGGAGCCGCCGCCCACGCCCACGTTGGAAAGCTGGCGGAAGTCTTCAGCCATCACGGGAATGCCGTCGACGACCCAGAGGGGTTCGTTACCGGCGTTGATGGAGGAAGTACCGCGGACGCGGATCGTGGAGGTGGAACCGGGCTGACCGGAACCGGAGGTGATGGACACACCGGCCATCTTACCGGAGAGCATCTTATCGACAGAAGTCGCCGGGACCGAAGCGAGCTGCTCGCTCTTCACGGAAGAGACGCTACCCGTGTTGGCCTCGCGGCGGACCGTTCCGTAAGCGACGACGATGGCGTCCTCGAGGAACTGTGCGTCAGGTTTCAACGCGATGTTGATCTGCGTCCTCCCGTCGATCGCGACTTCCTGCGATTCATACGACATCAAACTGACGACGAGGACGCCGTTCCCAGGCACGGTGATCTTGAAGTTACCGAGGTTGTCGGTCTGGGTGTACGTGGAAGTACTCCCCTTCAACAGCACGGTCGCGTCGTACAACGGCTCGCCATTGGAGGCATCCGTCACGGTTCCCGAGACCGTCCGCGTCTGAGCAAATGCCGCGCCCATGCCAAGCACGAAGCACAGCAGCAAAGAGAATAACTTTTTACTCATAAGCTTAAAACTTTGTTAAACTTAATATAATGAATGCAACAATTCCCTGTTTCATTCGTCTCCTTGTATAGGAAATTCCATCAAAGGAACGAATAATTTATCAATTATGCAAGAAATTGATTCTTTGACGATTTATTGCCCGATAATTGATTTATATCGTTTAACAGAAATCAATTTCCAGAGATTTGGAGCCAAAGGATTTTACATTTTCCAAAAACGGGTCCGGATATTTATAAAATGTAATGCAAAATAATTTACTGTCCGCCCAATATTTTGTTCTGTTCGTCTACCGAAGCCTCGTGAATGGCAGTGAAAACGGCCGTCACGAACGATTCTGACAGTCCGTACTCCGCCCCCCGGCGGATCATCCCGGCAAGCAGCGAATCCCACCGCGAAGCCTGTACGATCGCGATGTTGTGCGACTTCTTGAACTGGCCGATCTTGCGCGACACTTCCATCCGGGAACGCAGGGCGTCCAGCAGGTTCTCGTCGATGACGTCGATACGCGCGCGGAGTTGCTCGATGTTCTCGTTGTACTCCTTGTCGTCGGTATCCTTGCGACGGACCGTCAGGCTCTCCAGCAGGACCTTCAGGTCTTCGGGAAGGATCTGCTGCCCGGCGTCGGAAAGGGCGCAGGACGGGTCGCAGTGCGACTCGATCATCAGCCCCTCGAGCCCCAGGTCCATCGCCCGCTGCGACAGCGGAAGCAGGTGCTCCCGCGCACCGCCCATGTGGCTCGGATCCACGAAGAAGGGGACGTCCGGGTACCGGGTGCGCAGCTCGACCGCCAGTTGCCAGCCGGGCGCGTTGCGGTAAGGCAGGCGCTCCGTCGTCGAGAAGCCGCGGTGGATGACACCGAGTTTGCGCAGGCCTGCACGGCCCAGCCGCTCCAGGGCACCGATCCAGAGGTCGAGGTCGGGATTGACGGGGTTCTTGACAAGCACGGGGATGTCGGTGTCCTGCAGGGCATCCGCGATCTCCTGCACCAGGAAGGGGTTCGCCGTGGTGCGCGCCCCGATCCATACCATGTCGACACCGTACTTGATGCACTCGAAGACGTGCTTTTCGCAGGCCACCTCCGTGCAGACTTTCATGCCGAACTCCTGCTTCACCTTCTGGAGCCACTTCAGCCCTTTCGTGCCCACGCCCTCGAAGGAGCCCGGGTGGGTGCGCGGCTTCCAGATGCCGGCGCGGAAGACGTGGATGCCGAAGGAGGCGAGCCCCTTCGCCGTCATCATCATCTGCAATTCAGATTCAGCGCTGCAGGGACCGGCGATGACAAGCGGGGGGATGCGCTCGTCGAAAAAGCCCCACTGCGATACGGGAATAATGTCCAATGTCCGTTCCATATACCTTTATTATTAAATGATTATCGGATGATTTTCTTGATGCGGTTGGCGTCGCGGATGAGCCGGTCCGTGCCCGCCTCGTCATAATCCGCGATGGCTTGCCGGAACAGCTGCATCTTTTCGAGGTACGTATCGATCACATGCAGGACGTTGTCGCGGTTCTGCATCAGGATCGGCACCCACATCTCGGGGGAACTCTTCGCCAGGCGGACCGTGGAAGAAAAACCGCCGGAGGCCAGGTCGAAGATGTGCTTCTCGTCGCGTTCCTTCTCCAGGACCGTGAGGGCGAGGGCGAAGGATGTCACGTGGGAGATGTGCGAGACATAGGCCGTGTGGATGTCATGCTGGTCGGCGGCCATGTAGATCGGGCGCATGCCCAGCGTATCATAGAGGCGTTCCGCAAGGGCGACGGCCGCCGGCTCGGACTCCTCCGCATTGGCGAAGATGCACGCCCGCGAATCGAAGAGGTTCGGCTGGGCCGCCCACGGGCCGCTGTACTCGGTGCCGGCCATCGGATGCGTCGCCACGTAACGCCGGCGCAGCGGATGGTAATGCACGCACCGGACGATCTGCCCCTTGGTCGAGCAGGTGTCCAGCACCGTCTTGGAGCGTGCCTGCGTCTCCACCAGGCGGTCGAGGATCCGCGGCAGGAGCGCAACGGCGGCGCCCACGGGCACGGCCAGGACGATGACGTCGCTCCGGTCGATGCAGTCTTCCAGGGAGACGACCTCGTCGACGAGCCCGATCTTTTCCGCGGCGGATGCGTTTACGCAGTCCGCTTCCACGCCCAGGATCCGCGCAGCGAAACCGCGGCGCTTCAAGTCGATGGCCATCGAGCCGCCGATAAGGCCGAGACCGATGATACCGACGGTTTGCTGCGGCTCACTCTGTATCTTGTTCCGTTCCATATATTTCCTGTTCTATAAATGCAAATTCGAGACGATCCGTTCCCGCGCCTCCTGCAAGACGGGGACACGCGCGCAGAGGGAGATGCGGATATACGACCGGCCGTTCTTTCCGAAGATGAATCCCGGAGTGATGAAGACGCCCGCCTCCCCGAGGATGCGGTCACTGAGCACCTCGCCGGCGGAACGCTCCCCGTCGCCCGCTCCAGGCACCCGTCCCCACAGGAACAGGCCGGCGGAATGGGCGTCGTAACGGACGCCGAGCGCGTCGAAGATCCGGCCGGCTTCGACCCGGCGCCGGGCATACTCCCGGTTGAGGTCGTCGAACCACTCCGGTCCCTGGGACAGCGCCTCCACCGCCGCAAGCTGCAACGGCTTGAACATGCCCGAATCCATCTGGCTCTTCACCTTCAACACCTCGGCGACCAGTTCCTTCGCCCCGGCAACCATGCCGATGCGCCAGCCTGACATGTTGTGCGCCTTGCTGAGCGAGTTGAGTTCCAGCACACAGCCGGAGGCCCCTTGCGCCGCCAGGATCGATCCCGGCTCCGGATTGAGGATGAAGGAATAGGGATTGTCGTTGACGACGAGGATGCCGTGGTCGCGCGCGAAGGCAGCCAGGCGGTCGTACAGCTGCGGGCTCGCCTTGGCGCCGGTAGGCATGTGCGGATAGTTGGTCCACATCAGCTTGACGCCACGGAGGTCCATCCGCTCCAGCGCATCGAAATCCGGCCACCAGCCGTTCTCCTCCCGCAGGTCGTAGGGGATGATTTCGGCCTCCACCAGCCGCGACGCGGAGGAATAGGTAGGATACCCGGGGTCGGGCACCAGGACCTTGTCTCCGGGATCGACGAAGGCCATGGAGATCAGCAGGATGCCCTCCTTGGAGCCCACGAGGGGCTGGATCTCGCAGGACGGGTCGAGGGTGACGCCGTAGTAACGGGCGTACCACCGGGCGAAGGCCTCGCGCAGGGCGGGCAGGCCGACATAGCTCTGGTAGGCATGGTTGCCGGGTTCGCGGGCGGAGGCCACAAGGGCCTCGATGGCGGGCTGCGGCGGCATGCCGTCAGGGGCGCCGATACCCAGGTTGATTACCCGGGGCTCGCCGCGGCCTTGCCGGGCGGCATTCAGCGCATCGATCTCGCGCAGTTTCCGCGAGAAGTAATATTCCCGGACCGAGGCGGTCCGGCGGGCAGGCTGTATGATCATCTTGTCAGTCATTTTCATTTTCGCACCGTTTGTATTCTCCCAGGATCCGCAGGTCGGCCATCAGGGGCTTCACGGCCCGCAGCGCCTGGCGGTAGCGGTCGTAGGCGCCGAACCGGATGTCGGCATAGAAGAAATACTGCCACTGGACACCGGGGATGGGCAGCGACTGGATCCGGGTGAGGTTCATGTCGTAGAACGACAGGATGGTGAGCACCTGGGCGAGCGAACCGGGCTTGTGGGGCAGCGTGAAACAGAGCGACGCCTTGTCGATGGCGCGGCGGGGCGTTTCGACGGCCTCGTCGAGGATGAGGAAGCGGGTGAAATTCTGTTTGTACGTCTCGATGCTCCGGGCGAGGATCTCGAGGCCGAAGCGTTCCGCCGCCAGGACGGACGCCACGGCACCGACGCCCCGAAGGCCTTCGCGGGCGACCTGCGCCGCGCTTCCGGCGGTGTCTTCCGACTCCACCATCGTGATCCACGGGCACTGCTGCTCAAAGTACTGCCGCGTCTGGTTGATGGCCATGTAATGCGTACGCACTTCGCGGATGTCTTCCAGCCGCTGGCCGGGCAGGGCCATCAGGTTCTGGTGGATAGGGATGTAGATCTCGCCCGTGATCCGGTACGGATGGGCGCGCAGCAACTCGAAATTGGGCAGCAGTCCGCCGGAGATCGTGTTCTCGATCGCCATCACCGCAGCATCGGCCCGGCCATCGTCCATCGCACGGAACAGATCGGCGAAGGTTCCGCATTCCACCACATCGACCTGCTCGTCACGGGCCGCATAGAACCGCTGCGCCGCCGCCTCGTGGAAACTGCCCCGGTATCCTTGAATCGCAATCCTTTTCATCTTCTGTCCATCAAAAAAAGCTGCCCGGCAAACTCCCGGACAGCCCTGTTTCGCAATCGCATGGTTCACGCCATATTACTGCACGCCGTCCGGCCTATCATCTCCGAGATAATAGAACCCAAAATAGAACGCGCAGTAAAATCGTGTACCAGGCATAACACTGCAAATATAGGAAAATATCCGAAAGATGGAACTATACCGTCATAATTTCTTTTTCCTTGGCGGCAACCATCTCGTCCACTTTCTTGGTGTTGGTGTCGGTCACCTTCTGGACCTCGGTCTCCCCTTCTCCGCGGACATCTTCCGAGAAATCACCGGCCTTTTCGGCCTTCTTCAGTGCATCGACGGCGTCGCGGCGGCAGTTGCGGATGGCGATCTTGGTATTCTCGCCGGCCGCCTTCGCCTTCTTGATCAACTCCTTGCGGCGTTCCTCCGTAAGCGGCGGGATGGGGCAGCGGATGACCTCGCCGTTGTTCTGCGGGGTGAAGCCCAGGTTCGCGGCCATGATGGCCTTCTCGATCACGGGAATCATGCTCCGCTCCCACGGCTGGATCGCGATGGTCCGCGCGTCGGGCGTCGTGACGGAAGCGACCTGCGGGACCGGCGTCGCGGTACCGTAATAGTCCACCGTCACATTGTTGAGGATGGAAGGATTGGCCTTGCCGACCCGATAGGTCTTGAGGTCCTCCTCCAGGAAGGCGACAGCATCCATCATCTTGTCGGAAGCGTTGCCCAGGATTTCTTTGGCTTTCTCTGTCAACATGGTCTTATGATCTTGATTTCTGATTATTTATGCACGAGGGTTCCGACTTTTCCGCCGCGGACGAGCTGCGTCAGGTTGCCCGCCTGGCCGATGTCGAAGACGATGACCGGCATGTTCCCTTCGCTGCAGAGCGCGAAGGCCGTCTGGTCCATCACCTTCAGATGACGGGAGAGGGCTTCGTCGAAGGTAAGCGTGTCGTAACGGACGGCGGAAGGGTCCTTTTCGGGGTCGGCGGTATAGACGCCGTCCACCCGCGTTCCCTTGAGCAGGGCGTCCGCCCCGATCTCGAGGGCGCGGAGCGCCGCACCGGAATCCGTCGTGAAGAAAGGATTCCCGGTCCCGCCCGCGATCAGCGCCACACCGCCATTCTCGAGAACACGGACGGCATTGTCACGGTTGTAATAGCGCACCAGCGGCTCCATGGGCGTGGCGGAGAAGACTTCCGCAGCGACACCTTCGTCTTTGATGAACTGACTGAGCGCCAATGCGTTGATAATCGTCGCCAGCATGCCCATCCGGTCGCCTTCCACGCGGTCGAAGCCCTTGTCGAGGCCCTGCAGGCCGCGGAAAATGTTGCCGCCGCCGTTCACGACGGCCACTTGCAGACCGGCCTTCGCCGCATCTGCGATTTCCTTCGAAAACTTCCTGAGACTGTCGGTGTCCAGGCCCCGGCCCTGCGGCCCGCCCAGGCTTTCGCCGCTCAATTTCAATAAAACGCGTTTGTACATCATGCTTTTACGTTCCAATCAGACAAAAATAAGTATTTTTCCGTAATTGCAAAAGAGTTCCCCGTATAGATTATAGACGTATGCCCAGCCCGACGGAAAAGACCGGCGGGAACGGTCCGGCGGCGGGGCGGGGCGTCAGCCAGGAGACGCCGCCCAGCAGGCAGCACCAGCCCCGGGAGACGAGGACGCCTGCGTCCAGGGACGGTCCGGAGGCGGAATAGTCCGACACGCGCGCCCAGGCTCCCGTGTCGTCCCGCCAGGCGAGGACCGACGTACCGAATCCGGCGCCGGCGTAAACGTCCAGCCAGGGAAGCAGGGTGCGGACGACGCCGCAGGAAAGGTTCCATTCTCCCAGCCGCACACTGCCGTCGGGACGGAACCGTCCGCCGGAGGAGCGCCAGCCGTCCGACGTGCATTCGTACGCCGTCCCGGTCGGCGAAAAGCCGGTCCGCGCGGCGACATACCCGCCCCAGCGGCCACGCAGGCACTGCAGGTGGAGGCCTCCCTGCCAGGAATCGCCCCAGGCGGCGAGCGCGACGGCCGCCACGTGCCATGCTGGGCCGGGAGTGGCGGGCGCCGTGGAGGGATGGCTTTCACCGGCGAGACAGGCAGGGCTTTCCGACCCTGACGCCCGGCCGGGAGGCATCGGTGCGGCGGCGGGGAGGATGCCCGGCCACGGGGGGCGGACGGGTCTTTCGGGCTTGGCGGGGATGGCGGAACGGCCGGAGGCTTCGGGCGGCCGGGGCGGCACAGGGCGCTCCGGCTCACGGACAGGAGGTTCCGGCTCCGCCGCCTCTTCTCCCAGGTAGGAGGCCCGGATCCGGGCGTAGCGCTCCCGCTGGGCGGGGGTCATCTTCCCGGAAGCCTGCCGGAGGATGCCGCGCAGGCGGACGAGCTCCGTCAACAATGCCGTCACCTCCTGCCGGGCGACCACCTCGCCGGAAGCGCGTGAACGGAGGTCGCGGCAGCGGAGGGCGATCTGTTCATATTTGTCCAGCACGGCGTCCCAATCCTCCTGCGCACGAAGCAGCGGGGAGGAAAGCAGCAATCCTGCCAGCAAGATGAACCTGAAAAACCGCATCATCCTCTAAAATACATAAAATTGACTAACTTTGGCTCCGATGTCTGAAGATTCCGCATTTTTCTCCGGGCCTGACAGCCTGGCGGAACGGCACGAAACGGCCGCCCCGCGACTTGTGCATGTCTCCCGCAACGGATGGAGCGAGATCCATGTCATCGACAGAGGGGGCCGGCTCCGCGCCCTGAAAGCGCTGAAACCCGGGTTCCGGGGCGATGCCCGCTACGAAACCCTGCTCCGCAAGGAATACGAGATCGGATACAGCCTCTCGCACACCTCCATCTGTGAAGTGTACGGATTCGTTTCCGAACCGGGACTCGGGAACTGCATTGAAATGGAATGGATCGACGGGCGCTCCCTGGCAGACATCCTGGCGGAGCGGCGCCCGGACAAGGCAACGGCACGCAAGTGGGTGCTCCAGCTCTGCGACGCCCTCGCTTACCTGCATGCAAAGCAGATCATCCACCGCGACATCAAGCCCGCAAACCTGCTGGTCACCCACAACGGGAAGAATCTCAAACTCATCGATTTCGGCTGCTCCGACGCAGACGCCTTCACCGTCCTGAAAGGGCCGGCGGGCACCGCTTCGTTCGCCGCGCCGGAACTGCGGAACGGGGCGGACGTGGACAACCGGGCGGACATCTGGTCGCTGGGCAAGGTCATCGCCCTGCTGCTGCCCGGAGAGAAAAAGACGGCCGCACGTTGCACCCGGACGGCCCGGGAAGCGCGTTTCACGGATGTGGAACAGGTCCGGGATGCCCTGCTCCGGCCCCGCCGCTGGCCGATTCTCCTGGCATGCACGGCCCTTGTGGCAGCGGCCCTCTACCTGTTCCTCCACCAGGCCGCCGTCCGGACGGACGATCCCGCACCGGAAACGCCGGCGGCGGATTCCGTCGACGTGGAGACGGTCGACGAACTTTTCCGCCAAGCCACGGAAATGATCGAAGGCGCTGACGTTCAATAGACTTCGATTTCTTGTATTCCCGCCGTCCGGCCGGCCACGTAGGCAGGAAGCGGTTCGCCGCCCCGCCGGATATCCGTCAAGTAGAGCGGATGCCCCTTTAATATACGGGAGACCGAAAAGACATCTCCCTTGCGCAGTTTCGAGGTCCCGGGGGCGACCACTTCGAAAAAGGTGCCGTCGCCGTGACGCAACCGCACCTGCCGGTCCGGCAGCCAGCGGAGGACCACTTCCCTGCCCGGGGCGAGGGCGGAGCAATCCAGCGATTCCCCTGCAAGGAAAGCGGAGCCTTCCTGCAAGGCGCGACACAGGTCGCGGAAATCTTCCCGGCCGATGAAACGCGCCAGGACGTCGAGCGTCGCGATCCTGGGTTTCGGATGCAGGGACATGTACCCGTAGAACCGCTTGAGGGTCGAGGTCGACAGCGGCTGACCCGTTTTTTCTCCGATCCGGAAAGAGAGCGCTTCGAAATCGTTGGAGGTCTCTACCGGTCCGCCGAATTCGGAGCGGACCGCTTTCCGCAAATACTCCAATTCTTGGGAAAACTCATTCATGATATGCGATTTGCACGTTTTCATCACAGCGGAGGCTGCCGAGCACCTGCCCCTTGGCGAGATAGATCGTCGTCAGTTCAGGACAAGAAGTGCAGCAGACCGTGTTCATCCTCGGGCAGCCGGAAAAATCCAGCGTCTGCACCCGGGTATCCTCGCAGCGGAACGAATCCAGGCGGGCGTTGCCCAGGAGGATTTCCTGCAGGGGGTTGTTGTCGCAATCGAACTGCGTCAGTTCGTCCAGGCCGCGGACATCGATCCTTTGCAGATGATTGAATGACACCTGCAGCAAGGTGAGCTTCGGGTAGTGTCGCATGGACAGCTCTTCCAGGGCATTGAACGACAATGCAAGGTGGTCGAGGTCCGGGTGGTCGCCCAGGCGGAGCGTCCGGATCCGGTTGCTGACCAAGTAGATATGGGCCAGTTTCGGATTATGTGTCAAATCCACTTCCTGGATGCCTCCGGGATGTTCCTCGTCCCTTCCGCTGGCATGCAGGTGCACCAGATTGGGGAAAAACTGGATCCCGTCCAGCGTCTTTATGTCCTGCGACGAGAGTTCGATCTTCGTCACGCCCCCGGCTTCTTCTTCGCTGAGCCGGCCGTCCTTGTCCGTGTCGTAGTTCCAGAGAATCCACGCCCGGAATTTTTCGTCCGGAATGACGACGCCTTCCGCGCCCACGGACGCTTCCGGCGAGGCAGGCTCCTCCTCCCCGGGCCGTCCGGGCTGGGGAAGGGTGCGGGAACAGGAAACGGCGCCCGCCAGTACGGCCAGGCAAAGCAACGCAGACAGATATCTATGCAGGGCAGTCATCACACAAAGATAAGAAAACAATTCATCATCCTGCCCCCGAAAGCATTCCATGACCTCCAAATGACCCGGATATGACCTTAACAGAGGTGAAACCTTACCCATCGAAAAGCAGGGGCTCTTGCTCTGCATCGGCGGCATCGTCCAGTTGGGCGTGCAGAACGCGCTGGCATTCATGGAGAAGTTCAAGAAGGACTGACCCGCATCTACTTCCGGAGGGAAGACTCGTAGTCGCGCAGGGCGCGGACGGCTTTCGGACACAGGATCAGCAAGGCGAGCACGTTGATCCAGGCCGTCAGGCCGACACCCACGTCGCCCAGCTGCCAGATCACGCCCGCCTCGCGCAGCGAGCCGAAGACGACCATGCCGAGCAGCACGAAACGGAAGGCCCAGATACAGGCCTTCTCGGCCTTCTCCTTGCCCGGACGGCCTTCGAAGAAATAGATGATGCTCGATTCTCCGTAGAAATAATAGGCCATCACGGTGGTGAAGACGAAGAAGACCAGCGCGACGGCGACGAAGGTGCCGCCGAAGCCGGACAGGACGGAATCGACAGCCGCCTGGGTAAAGCCGACGTAATTGTCGCCCAGCTGCGGCGCACGGGCGACGAGCAGTTCGCCAGTCTTGGCGTCGAAGATGTTGTAGGTGCCCGCACAGAGGATCATCAGCGCCGTGGCCGTGCAGATGAGCAGGGTGTCCACATACACCGAGAAGGCCTGCGCGAGGCCCTGCCGGGCGGGATGCGAAACGGCGGCCGAAGCGGACACGATGGCGCCGCCGCCCTGCCCCGCTTCATTCGAGAAGATGCCCCGCTTGACCCCCATCATGATGGTGGATCCCAGGATGCCGCCGGCGACGGGCTGGACGCCGAAGGCGTTCGTGACGATGGCCCGCAACACGCCGGGCACCGCGTCGATATGCTGCGTGATGACGACGAGCGTGATGACGATGTAACCCAGGGCCATGAACGGCGTCACGATGGATGCCACCCGGGCGATGCTCTTGATGCCCCCGATGATGACGAGCCCGAGCAGGAAGGCCAGGCCGAGACCGGAAACGAGGGGCGACAGGTGGAACGTGTTGCCGAGCGCACCCGCCACGCCGTTGGCCTGTACGGTGGGCAGGAAGGTGCCGTAACCGACCAGGCAGAGGATGGAGAAGAGCACGCCCAGCCACCGGGCATGCAGCCCCTTCTCGATGTAACTGGCGGGGCCGCCGCGGAATCCGGTCGCATGGCGGAACTTGTACTGCTGGGCGAGCGTGGATTCCATGAAGGCCGTGGAAGCCCCGAAGAAGGCGATGATCCACATCCAGAAGACGGCACCGGGGCCGCCGAGCGCGATGGCCGTGGCGACACCGACGATGTTCCCGGTCCCCACCCGTCCAGAAAGGGCCACGCAGAACGCCTCGAAGGAGGAAATGCCGTGTTTCCTGCCGTCCGGCGTCCGCTCCGACTTGGCGAAGAGGGAGCGCACCATCAGTCCGAAACGGCGGACCTGGACAAAGCGGGTGCGGAAGGAGAAATACACGCCGGCACCGACCAGGAGCACCACCAGCAGCGGGCTCCAGACGATGTCATTGAGCAGGGATACGATTTTCTCGAACATGGGGCATCAACTTGAAGCAAATATACGGATTCTCTTTGATTTCCGTATGGTTGCGCCCCAGAAAGACTAGAATGCCCAGCCGAATCCCAGATACGGATAGAAACTGACGTGGAAAGGAGAGAAACGGAGCAGCGGCATCGCGCCGGCCCGCAGCAGGAATCCCTTGTCCGTCACCAGGCGGTACCCCAGGCTGAAGTACGGGATGGCTCCGAAGGAATGCTCGGGGGCGCCCCCCGTATCCGACGTAAACCGGTCCAGGCAGACAATCGCACCGGCGCCGCTTTCGAACTTGGATTTTCCCTTGCCCAGAAGATAGTTTACTTCCAAGGGAACCGCGAACCGGAACATCCGGTTGTAAGCGACCGGCATTTCTCCGTCCGCGAAGGACAGAGCGACGGCAGAGGAGGAGGAATAGGCATAACCGAAACCGAGGCCGGTCCTCCACCCGAGTCCATACGGAACCGCACGGTTGAACCGTGCATCGTAATTCACTCCGATCATCTGGGATGCTCCCAGCAATTCGCCATAAACACTCTTGCTATGGTTCTGCGCGCTGACGCTCAAACCCGCCAGGGACAGCCCCAGGGCAAGAAGCAGCGGCATAAAGATGCTTTTTTTCATGTTGTCAATACGTCTGGTTAAAAATGGGGGGCAAAGATACGAAAAAAACGGGGAAACCGAACGTTTCCGGCTCGGAGGCCAATGGCCGACGGGGGAGTCTGAGGGTACCCCCTCAATAAAATGACCCGGGCTGCGTCACGCGGCCGGAAAGGGCACGAAAAGAAGGCGACTAATAAGTGATTATTGGTCGTCTTCTTTTTTTATTAAAAAAGTGAGCCGGGCGGGTTGTCCTGGCAAACCCGTGGTCGCCCGTGGCCTCGTGAACGGGAGGGGCCCGCCGCGAAGCGGTGGGAGGGATGGAGCGAAGCGGAAGGTTTGCAGGACAACCCGCCCGCGAACTTGAAACAACATAAAGAAAGAGGATGACCTCTAA
>Ga0256405_10004814_pt1 | contig 24542 bp, 18 predicted proteins | sample RumenRJG_02DNA_FD_189096 | JGI IMG/M metagenome (GOLD analysis project Ga0256405, IMG submission 189096) | Bovine rumen microbial communities from Lethbridge, Alberta, Canada - RJG_02 | ecosystem: Host-associated > Mammals > Digestive system > Stomach > Rumen | place: Canada: Alberta... | reverse complement strand
AAGTCTATGCCTGGTTTTTAAATAAAAATGACCGTGATCTTACCATCACGGGAAGTGTCAGAAGAACTTATTTTGAAAGAGGAAGCGGAACTGCCAGCGCTCCATATGTCATCGCACGCCCGCTTCAGCTATACTATCTTGCGTGGCTGCAGGATATGGGCGTATTCAATCAGGATCTTGACAACGATGGAAAACTTGATACTTTTTACTTTGAACTTGGCTGTATGAACGGTCAGAATCACGATGAAAATATGGAGATCGACATGAGCGGCATGACGCTCCCGCCTATCGGCACAACTACATATCCTTTTGTCAGCAGCTTTAACGGCAACGGAAGGACAATCAGCAATCTGACTGTTTCTAACAATGAAGATGCACTTACGGATATGCCGACGAACAGCACCCCCGATAAAGCCACGACCAATGCGCCGATACTGGGAATGTTCGGCGTAGTCGGCGGGTATACCTCAACTACGGGGTACTCCCCTCCCGAAAAGTCAGTCTATGATGTGATCCTGGAGGATATCACTATCGATAATACCTCTCCTGCCGGCGTTCAGGCTCTTGCAGGCCTGGCTGCAGGATATGTAAACGGAGTGATGGAGAATGTCACGGTGACCGGCACATCAACTATCAACAATACTTCAGGGATAACAGCTATGTCTTTTGGGAATGACAACCGCACCACGCTCTCGGATTATGCACTTGCAGGATACTGCACCGAAGCCTACCGAGACCTGCTGAAACGCGAGGATGTCAAATTATACGACCCCACTGTGGAGATCAGTGATCTTTCCACCTACGGCGAGATCGGACAGGGCAGTGCATGGGGAAATTCCATTGATATGAAATCGATGTATGACCGCCTGCTCGGCATATATACTCCGCTGGAAAACAACAACAGCTATACCGCAAGATATCCATCTTCGGTACTGGTGACTATCGACAGGACAGGCGCAAGCGAAGTGCGCACAGAGGAGATACTTCAGCTGGCGGCAGATATCCCGACCGTCGGCAATAACAACAAAGTGTTAAATTTTAGCAATGACTATTCATCCTACTCATTCATAGAGCGTACCAACACACACGATTATATGTATCTATACGGTAAGTCACGACAGCAGACCAACCGCACTGTCAATACGACCAATCGTTATATCGAACGTGCCTACCGTATCCATCAGGACAGCAATTATCTGAAGTTCAACGGGACTGCCTTCTCCAATACCACCACAGCTTCTGAAGCAACAGGCTGGATCATAGACAGCAGCGGCAGGATATATACCGCATTGCAGAACGGCAATACCTATACATATTACTTCCTGATAAATAACGGAAATACGCTGGGTTATCAGGCGGTAAATGCTAATTCTGAGATACCCGCTTCTGTTACCGAATGGACAGTTACCGAAACAGCCATCAGCAGCAACGGCTATTATCTTAATTATGACGGCACCTGGAAGCTTATGCAGCAGGTATCTATCACGGACGAGCCGGAAGAAGGCGCTCCTCATTTCATGACGGTGCAGAACAATAACATACAGAACACTTCTTCCGATCCGATAATGTGGAACAAAACTGTCATCGATACCGTTGACGGCAAGGAGCGGTTTACCATCTCCTGCAATATCGGCAGCACCACATACTATCTGACACAGCACGAGGGTGAGCTTGAACTCACCGCTAATGCGGCTTCTCCTACGCTTTGGTTATTCAAGGAAGCTGTACATGAAAGTCTGGAGGAAGATGACCAGCCAGCGAAGATCTATACACTTATCGAGGGCGATGAAGAGGGCAACGGCTATGCTCTTTACTACGATGAAGAGGAAGACAACTGGCTGCTGACCGACTTCCAGGAAACGGCATCGGGCTCGGGCATAGGCAACGAATGGGGCGTGTCCATACCGATGAAGGAGATGTACACAAACCTGTTGTATATCCTACAAAACCTAGCTACTACTAATTACGTTGCTTCCAAGACGATCGAGATCGATGACAAAACGGGGCAGATAACTGAACGAGATCATGTAAACAGTACACTGCCAACAATCGTCAATGATGGCGATACATTTAACCGCAAACATTATATTAAGGAAGGATTTGGTGAATTCACGTATACCGACGGTGAAGCAAACAGATTTATGTATATGACGGATATGAATAAATATTCTGCAAAAAGCACAGCAATAAAATATGTACACTTGCTTGACGAGGAAAGATCTGCAAGCTATATCAAGGTCGGTTCAAACTATCTGCAACTGAACAGTGCTAATAATGGCTTTACCTCATCAAACGAAGCAGCTGCGACCAAGTGGGTCATTGATCAGAACGGTTATATCTATATCGATGTAGAGGGTGCGACCACTGTAGAGAGATATTATGTTAGTGTTGTCGGCGGAACACTGACAGTAACAAACACAGCCCAGACCGCATGGACATACGACGATAACAACAACAGGCTTTACTGCACATCGAGCGGCACAACCTACTATCTGGCATACGGCAACGGCTGGAAAGCTACGACCTACAGAGATCTGTATTATCTCAAGCCCGACTCTAACAATTATCTGACAGTAGAAAACGGCAAACTGATCTCATCTCAAACATCGGATATTTGGGAACCCACAGCAAACGGTTATACTATCGAAAAGGGTGGCACGACTTACAACATCGGAAGTGACGGAACTTTATCAGGCGCTATGTTTATCCATGACAACAACGGCAATTATCTGACGGTATCCGGTAACTCGCTTGCTAACACGACAAATCAGAACAGCGCGGCAACATGGTATTTCAACAGTTCGCATTCTATAATCTTTACGAACATCAACGGAACGAACTACTGTCTTAACAAAACTTCCAACAACTTGCTGGAACTAATAACTAACGCACAGAATGCAACATCATGGTATATCGACACAGCAAACAATAAAATCAGCAGTGATGATCGTTTCGTTTTCTTCAACGGCGAACAGTGGGTACTGACAAGAGAGAATCCTAATGTTGTGTCAGTTGTATCAAATGGAGAGAGACACTATGTTCGTATTGCTGACAATGGAACGCTGGAGTCAGTCACTGATATAAATAAGGCTTCCGACTTTGTAAAAAGTAACAATGGAAATACCCTTACCGTAAGTACCATTAATAACGACATTATTTTTACAGTTGACGAAAACAACAGGATACTCCGCGCATCCGACAATAAAATGCTGTATTTTGAAAATGGTGAGTGGAGATTGACAGAGCCATCTTATACAGTTATCACTGACGAAAATGGTCATTATCTTAATCTTAATGGAACCAGTATTAATAATTCAACTGATCAATATACTGCGACACGTTGGACAATTACTACCACTAACAACAATGGATACACCATTTCAAGTGGATCAACCTACTTGCGAGGTTACCGCGAAAGACCACTTTTTGGATCTTATAGTTATTACTTAGGTACTGGCATTTCCAATTCGAGTGATATAACTTGGAAAAAAAATAATAACAATTTTTATGTTACTTGGAGTTCAAACAATTATTATTTAAACTATTCTAATAGCTCTAATGGCTGGGGAATTAACAACAATTCAGGAAACGCAATCGTTAAAACTTATAATCCAACCAACAACGCCACACAATATACCTTATCCCGCACCCCTGTTACCGAATTCACACCAAACATAATCCCCTACACCCCATCAGAAATAGGTGAAACAACCGTACATCTTTCTGACACCACCTTCCGTCCGTTCACAGTGGAAATGGGCACGAAGCCAGTCAATGAAACATACTTTCCGCTTCAGATATCCGTTGATGAAAACGAGACAGGTGATGAAAGATTTTCCGTAAATCCTCTGAATACAGGTTATGTAATCAGCGGCTATACCAATGGATTTGGTGATATCCGTGTTTCAGAATACCCCAAAAGCGATATAAAGAACTCCCTTAATTACTATCAAACTGCTCTGGATACGACCAAGGTTTACACCTTCATGGGCGGTACAAAGCAGACACTGTCAAATTATGGTACAGATAAGCTTGTTAAGTATGCGAAAACCAGTGAAAAATTCAACGAAACCATTAACGGCGAATCCTACGTTTATGGTCTGCATTTCATGAATGCAAACATCAACATGGAAGATCTTGTGACAGCGCCTTCGGTAACGATCAATGAGACAGTATACGAAAAATACCAATTGCCGAAAGACAGCATCGACTTCCACCTGAAGGATAAGGGCTATATCAATTTTCTGGCAGGTACTTACTATACAAACAACAACAGCTTCTTCTCACTTCACAGAATAGAGCGTGACGAAAACAACGATATCTCATCGATCAAGGAGATACTTGAAATATACGGCACAGGCAAAAGACGCGATCCGTATATCTACAAATTCTCCGATACTGACTATGAGAGCTGGTCTTACTACAAAAGCGGCAATATAAAAGAGCACAATGTATACAACAGCCTTTCGGAACTCCCCGACGGGTATGAAAGCATCTTCAATACCGCATGGATAAAAAAACAGTCACTGACCAATAACGTTGTTTACTACTTCGAGATACCCACAGATGCAGGCGAATACGCGCTGGGCTCTGTTAACGGCGGTACAGGTGCTTATCTGCTTTATCTGGATATCGGCACGGGCGGCAGCGTAAAAGCCCCTGAGGGCAACGCTAAGTTTACAAACACTGTTCCCACAGCTGTCAGCAGAACCGAAGCTACCCTGACATACGAGGAGACCCTCACCGAAACAACATCTGTCGCACTGAACTCATATCCCACTTATTTTCCTCTTACTCTGAATTCGGACGAAACAGGTGTATCTGATGCCAACACAGGTTATGTTGTCAGCGGTGCGAATTATCCGGACAATGATCCGCCCGGCGATATCCGCGTATCGAAATATGACCGCGATACCTATATCGGTAATTCTCTGACGAGCGGCTCCCTCGATAACCGAAAGATACTTACGATCGGCGCCAACAGACAGCAGATACTGACGCAGTACGGTATCGACAGATTTTACAAGTACCAGACAGCAAAATCCCAGTTACAGGAAACGCTTGACGCAGGAAACGGAAAAATATATGGTCTTCATTTCATGAACGCCGAGATAAGCAAAGATCATCTGGTAACACTTCCCACGGCGACCATAAATGGTCAGACCTATACCAATTATACCGTTCCCGAGGATTGTATCGACTTCACACTGCGCTCACAGGGATACATCAATTTCTTTGCAGGTACGTATTTCAGCAGCTCGAATCCGATGAATAACAATGTACAGTGTTTCTTCTCACTGCATCAGATATTCCGCAATGAACAGAATGAAATCACTGAGATCAAAGAGATCAAGGAGATCTACAAGAATACAGACGGCACGTATATCTATCGTTATAACGGCGAAAATGCACCGTCGAGCGGCACAAAGGTGTTCGATACAGCCTGGCTGACCGATCCCAGCAATATTATAGCAGACAGAGTATACTATTTCGAGATACCTGTAAACGAAGGCGAATACGCATTGGGTTCAGTAGCGGGCAAAAATGGCGCTTATCTGCTTTATCTGGATATCTCCACACATCAGGGCGATTCGATCATCACGCGTGAGAAAATGGAGATCATCACCACGACCTATCTTCTGCCCACAGGAGTAAGGTTCAGCGATGATGAGTACAAGGCGTATATCATACCCATTACTCAGACAGGTAATATCGAGATCGTAAGCGAGGATCAGACCGTTACCTCAGACCCCGCACTTAGTGACACAAGTACATCTGAAACCAGACTTGTTGAAACCGTAACTATTAAGGATTATGCGGGAACATTGGTGGTACAGCGTATCACAGAGAGCAATACCGTATCATACTATATCGGCACTGATACAGAACATCTCACTGCATCAACTGCACAGATATGCAGCAGATATTTTGCAGGTACAGCATCGGATATGTCGATACTTGAATACTACTATTATCCCGAGGCTGAAAATACTGTACTGAATACTGCATCATCTGCATACGCTATCGAAGATGAGATAATCATCACTGCATACAATGTTACAGCATCAGCAGCCTCTGCGGCGTTCACAGCAACTGTAACAGCCTTTGACTCTGATAAGTCTTATCTGAAATTCCAGAACCGCCACGATCTTGTGGAAGGAGATACCGTGACCATATCTGCACGATCTCCATAAGCATTTCAGAGCAGATATAAGCAAAAATTTATTAAGCCGTGCAAGTCATCACGACCTGCACGGCTTAATTTTTTATTATCTTACTTCAGAAACGCCAGCACAAACACCGCAGGCGAGTTCCAATATATCGTGATCTCGTTCATAGAGTAGCTTGCGGCGTGATCTGCAAAACATTTCATAGGCGGAGTATCCGACGGTATCACTGCCTGTGCAAAGGGATCATTCAGCCCCTTGTTAGGGCCGCCCGATACCATGCCGGGCATACATTCATCTATGCCGTCAGCAAATGCAGGACGAAGATGCAGTTCGTTCACACGGAATTCTCCCGTGCCCGATACATAGCTTATACCCAGAGCATTTTTGCCCATAAGGTAATCAAGCTGGTTAGCCGCATAATCCTTTGCTGATTTATCTCCGTTCAGCATACAGTTCACAGCGAAAATCATGCCGTTTTTCATGACAGTCATATTGCTTCCCCAGTGATAACCGCTTCGTTCAAGCGCCAGACCGTATCCGCTTTTTGCCGAAAGCTTTTTAAGCACTTCCGCCTGATCGGCAAAAGTCTTTTTCAACTTATCCGCGGTTTCATCGGAACTTCCCCGCTCTGCCAGCAGGTAAGCCAGCGAACCGAGTCCGCCAACCTCTCCGTAGCCGAATTCTGTCAGCGGGAAATCCTTCTCCATCTGCGCCAGCATCTTGTCTTTATATAATGTATCCCCAGTCAGCGCATACATCTCGGCATAAGCCCAATACCTGTTCGAGTTATCGTCCCGCTCATAGTATCCGCCCGTATTGCAGCCCTCGGGATTTTTAAAGCCTATAAACTCAGGGTGTTCTTCCAGCCAGTCGGCAGATTTTTTCGCCGCTTTGCACAGAGTCTCCGCGAAGTTATTGTCGAACTTTTTATATATCCCGCTTGCAAGGGCAGTGACAGCTGCAAAGTCAGCCACAGCCATCGATGACACAGGGAACACCACAAGCGGAGCGGTATCCTCTTCAGGCATGATAAAGGGCGCGTGATGCATGGTCGTGACCTTATGGTACACCCCTCCGTCCTCACTCTGCATTTTCAGCAGCCATTCAAGCTCATAACGTATCTCGGTGAGGATATCAGGCATACCGCCATCGGGGATATCCAGTTTCAGCCCGTCAAAGACATTCGGAAAAAGCTTGTAAGCATAAAGCAGATGCGCCGCCGCTACTGCCCCCGCTGTAACGTATCTGCCGTAATCTCCCGCATCATGCCAGCCGCCCGAAACATCAAGCGTGACACTGCTGTCTTCATACAGTGAAGCTGCCGGACAATGGCATGGCTTGTGGTGATATACGCCCGCATATTCGGGTTCAAGGGCGCAACCGCACCGCAGATAGTAGTATGCTTTCGAGATATCATACAACAGCTTGTCATAAGCATCGCTGCCTATCCTGAAAAGCGCAGAAGTTCTGCCGCCTGCGTGAACACGGTATATTCCCTCTGTTTTAAGTTCGGAAAAATCAGCAGTACGAACTATATCTCCCGAATCCTCATCATAGCCGAAATAAACGGTCTTGCCCTCAAAGACAGTATCACCTTTATCATCACATACCGTGAAATCCTCAGCATCAAAAGGTATGACTGCTATCTTTCTGCGGTCGGGAGTATACCCCGCCTGATCCACAAATATACCGAAAGGCGTATATTTTATCTCAGCAGCTGAGCTGTCAAAATATTTCTTATCCATAGTATCTCTCCTTTCGGGAAAAGTTACTTTTTACCATTATATCATCTTATTTGAAAATGTCAATCTAATATACTTTCAAAAAGTAGAACAAATCTATATTTTTTTCATAACGCCCCTTTTGTCTGACAGTTATTTCGCATTTGTACTATTTAAAATATTTATCTCACAAAATTATATATGAAATATATTGATTTTTTTGAGATTATATGATATAATATCTTAAATGTAACTAATTGCAGGCATATGATATGCCCGATTAAGCACTTGCCTATGTAATGTTGAAATAAAATGTCAGAAGGTGATATGCTATGAATAATACCGGAAACACATCATCTGTTAAAACAAGGCTTTCAGTTTCCATACGATTACCGCTGCTGATCATCACAAGCTTTCTTCTGATAATCATAACGGTCATTGTCATGGTCTATCTCAGGTTTGAAAAACGAACTGTCGAAGAATATACTGCCATGGGTAAAAGTGCCACACAGCTTATGACAAATACATTCGACGCAGATAAGATGCCGCTGTACCTTGAAAAAAATTTTGAACTCGAAGAGTACAATGATATACGCGAAGAACTCATTATGCTGAAAAAGAACTACCCCGATGTAATGTATATGTACATATACCACTTTATCCCCGAAGGCGGTGAAGTCATATTCGATCTGGACAGCGATTACAACCTTGACGCCGACCCGCCCGGTACGCTGTATGATCCGGATCCTGCTGTTCTGGAATATATGGACGATCTCTGTTCCGGCAAAGAGGTGCCTGCCATGACAGGCGATACCGAAGACGGATATATGCTCACATATATGCGTCCCGTATTCAACAGCAAAGGCGAGTACGCCTGCCATGTATGCGTGGATTTCTCAATGGAAGATCTTCACAAGCAGGATCTGCGATTTGTGCTTGGTCTGCTATTAGCCCTTATCGCTGTCATGATAATTATTACAGCGCTGGATATCATGTATATGAAACGTAACATCACAGGTCCCATAGACCGCATAAAAAACGCCACCGATAAATTCTCATACGAAAAAGAATCCGATCACCAGGATAATATACGTATCATGGAAGAACTGGGTATCAATACAGGTGACGAGATCGAAGTAATATACAAGCTGTTTATAGAATTCATGAAAAACAACCTGAATTATATGCGTAACCTGAACCAGGCAGAAAACGACATCAGGTCAAAAGAAGCCCAGATAGGTCAGATAAGCGAAGAAGCTTACAGAGATATACTCACAGGTGTCGGCAACAAGACCGCCTACTCCAAGAGGGTAAAGGAGATCAATGCGGCTATACCCGACGGCAAGTGTGATTTTGCTATCGTAATGATGGATATAAACGACCTCAAAAAAATAAACGATGTTCACGGTCACAAAGCGGGCGACCAATACATAAAAGGCTGCTGTCATCTGCTATGCGAGACTTTCAAGCACTCCCCTGTTTTCCGCATTGGCGGCGATGAATTCGTGGCGATACTGCAGGGTCCCGATTTTGAAAACAAGCAAAGCCTTTTAGAGCGTCTTAGAAACGACCTGAACGAATCTTATTCAAACGAAGACCTTGACCCATGGCTTCGTTACTCAGCCGCCGTGGGTATGGCTGATCTCGCTTCCGATGACAACACTTTCGAGCTTGTGTTCAAACGCGCCGATCAGGCAATGTACGAGGATAAAAAGCGATTCAAAGAACAGCACGGCAGTTACCGGTGATATTCATAAGAAAAAACAAGGCACTTCTGTTGCTTCAATAACAGAAGCGCCTTTTATTATGCATAAAAAAGAGACCGCCGAAGCAGTCTCTCTTGATTTATATAGAACAGGAAATTTATACCTTATATGGAATAGAAGTGGTTCATGCTGCCATCGCCCCAGAAACCGAGATAACCGTGGTTGAAATCCTCGGGATGTTCGAGGTACATATCAACAGCTGCCTTAACGCTGGGTGTTACCTGATAGGAATAAGTACCCAGATAAAGTGTCCATTCAAGACCTGAGAACTGGTTGGGCTGAGTAAGTACGCCCCATATGGTGTTGGGGAATCTGGAATCGTAAACTCTGTTCATTACGACTTCAACGACCTTAGCCTTTTCGTACTCGCTTATCCAGTTAGCACCGTACTCATGGCCTACAACGTTGCACAGCCAGATGTATTCTTCATCTGTTACCTGTATCTTTCTGCCGTTGTCCTGCTGTTCCTCTGCCTGAGTTTCCTCAGCGGGTGCAGGCTCTTCGGAAGAAGTTTCCTCAGGCTGTTCCTCATAAACAGGCTCGCTCTCAACATACTCGGGCTCCTCGTATACCGGAACTTCCTCATAAACAGGCTCTTCGTAATATTCCTCACTTACTGTCTCGGGAATTTCCTCAACAACAGGAACGGTAGTAACTGCGGGTGCAGATGCTGCCTTCTTCTCGACCTTCTTCTCTTCTGCAGATGTCTTGGCAGTCTTCTTGGAGGCCTTAGTAGTTTCGGTCTTCTTTTCAGCCTTCTTAGTAGTAACTGCTGTTGTCACAACAGTGATCTTGTCCTCAGCTGCTTCTTCAGATGTAGTTTCCTCATCGGTAACAGTTTCATCTGAGGTAGTTTCATCATCAGTGGTATCCTCGTCATCTGTGGTCAGTTCCGAGTATGTCTTGACAGTTACATTTTCATCTGCGCTGCCGCTATTGTTTGCTGCCTGATATGTAAATCCTGCAAAAGCTCCTGTAGCTACCATGCATACTATAACGGCTGCGATTTTAAGTTTAGTCATATTATAATCCTTTCTCATTTATCTGTGGTTATTAATCTCTCTCTTTTGTTCACGATGACTATAATAACACATTTCACCAAAGATTACAATAAGGTTACATTGGTTTTCCATTTTGTAAACACTTCAAACGCATGATTAACCTCATTTTTTGTTTATCATACACAATAAAAAAGCCGATTTTTTGACCATGTTTTGAACTTAATTATATATTTTAATCATTGCTCAAAAGATAAAACCCCCGAAAAATCAGTATTTTCGACCCGTTTCGAGCCGATTTTTTACCCACTTTTACAGATAAAAAAATCAGTCTTTTGACACCGTTTTTGTCATATAATACAAGTTGTAACCGATTACATTTTTGCTACACCGCGCTCTTTTTTCTTTGTCATACTCAGGCGCTAACTTGTTCGACCCGCGCAAAACGGGGCTTTACATTTATGGGAGAATATGATATAATATTATATATATGTCTTTTCAAAGGAACGGCGGTGAGCTTATGGTCAACAAAAAGATATGGTTCAAAACTCCCGCAGAGGACTGGAATGTTGCTCTGCCTGTGGGCAATGGCAGGATAGGGGGTATGTGCTTCGGCAAGCCTGTTTGCGAGATCATACAGCTCAACGAGGACTCCATATGGTCGGGCGGATACCGCAGGCGCAATAACGCTTCCGCTCTTCCGAATCTCGAAAAGGTCAGACAGCTTCTCCGTGAGGAAAAGATAGCCGAAGCCGAAAAGATAGTCACCGAAGCTTTCTGCGGCACTCCCGAAAGTCAGCGCCACTATATGCCACTTGGTGACCTCACCATATACCATTATAAAGAGGACACCTGCGAGTACATAAGCCGTTCCCTCGACCTTGAAAATGCCGTCTGTGAAACACGCTATGCTATCAACGGTACAAACTTCACAAGGCGCGTCATATGCTCCGAGCCTGCACAGGTAATGGCTATATGCATCGAAGCCGATAAGCCTGCTTCTGTATCGGTAAAGGTCGGCATCGGCGGGCGAGATGACTATTTTGATGACAACACTCCCATAAACGACACCGATATCCTCTATTACGGCGGAAGCGGCTCCGAAGATGGCATATGTTTTGCCGCCTATATCCGCGTTATCGGCGAGGGCGGAACAGTACACAGATGGGGCAGCAGCATCGTCACCGAGTGCTGCGACTGCGTGACAATAATACTCGGCGCACAGACAAGCTTCCGTGTGACCGACTATAAAAAAGCGGCTGAGCTTGATGTTCTCACCGCTGCTGAAAAGACATTCGATGAACTTCTGAAAGAACACACCGAGGATTACCGAAGCTTTTTTGACAGAGCTTCCATAACCTTTGAAGATACTGCCGATAACACCCTGCCCACAGATGAACGGCTTGCGGCAGTAAAGGCGGGCGGAGTTGATAACGGACTTGTTTCGCTGTATTTCGACTTTGGCAGATACCTGATGATATCGGGCAGCCGTGAGGGCACTCTACCCCTGAATCTTCAAGGGATATGGAACAAGGATATGTGGCCTGCATGGGGTTCAAAATTCACGGTGAATATCAACACCGAGATGAATTACTGGTGCGCGGAGACCTGCGGTCTCGGAGAACTGCATACACCGCTGTTTGACCATATCGAGCGTATGCGGCCGCATGGCAGGGATACCGCCCGTGAGATGTACGGCTGCGGCGGATTTGTCTGCCACCACAACACGGATATCTGGGGCGATACCGCTCCGCAGGATATATGGATACCGGGCACCCAGTGGGTCACAGGCGCGGCGTGGTTGTGCACTCATATATGGGAACACTGGCTCTTTACGCAGGATAAGGAATTCCTTGCACAGAAATACGATACCATGAAAGAAGCCGCAAAATTCTTCGTGGATTTCCTTATAGATGACGGCAGCGGCAGACTTGTCACCGCCCCATCGGTATCACCCGAGAATACCTATATCACCGAAAGCGGCGCGAAAGGTTCTGTATGTATAGGACCTTCCATGGACAGCCAGATAATTTATCAGCTTTTCTCCGCAGTTATCGAAGCGGGAGAGGTGCTTAACACTGACAAAGCTTTCGGAGAAAAACTCCGCACCATGCGGGATAAACTGCCCAAGCCCGAGATAGGCAAGTACGGCCAGATAAAGGAATGGGCTGTGGACTACGATGAAGCCGAGCCGGGGCACAGGCACATCAGCCAGCTTTACGCGCTGTACCCTGCGGATATGATATCCGTAAGGCATACCCCCGAACTCGCAAAGGCGGCAAGAGCAACTATCGAGCGAAGGCTTGCAAATGGCGGCGGACACACAGGCTGGTCGAGGGCATGGATAATAAACCACTGGGCAAGACTGCACGACGGTGAAAAGGTCAAGGAAAACATCGCGGCTCTGCTGTCGAATTCGACTTCGGACAATCTGTTCGATATGCACCCGCCTTTCCAGATAGACGGAAATTTCGGTGCGGCGGCAGGTATTGCGGAGTCATTGCTGCAAAGCCATAACGGTGAGATACAGCTTCTCCCCGCACTCAGCCCCGACTGGAAAAGCGGCAGTTTCAGGGGACTTCATGCAAGAGGCGGATACACGGTGGACTGTAAATGGCAGAACTCTCGACCTACCCGATGCACCGTGACCCCGATACAGGACGGCAAATGCACCATTGTTCTACCCAAGGACTGCAAACCAACGTCAGTCAGCGCAGGCCACGAATACTGCGGCGACTGCATCGTGGTAAGCACCAAAGCGGGCAGAAGTTTCGAGATAATGTTCGGATAAAATTTTATAAAGAGGTGAATTACGATGTCGGTGTCGATATATTACGAAGCCGAAAGAAAGCATAAGCTGAACGATGAAGAAAAGGCAGAGGTCAGTGCGATAGTTGACAGATACTGCGCAAAGTACCCATTTGAAGAAAAGTACGAAGACTTCTGCCTGTACAGTGAGCCTTTTGACTCCGAAGAAACCGTGCTGCAAGGCTCAACAGCCCTGCCCGCAGGCAGCGACATCGTATATGATATACTATGTTACTGGCTCGAATGTCTGACAGAGCTGACAAGATATCTTCAAGGCTGCCAATGGCACGTAAACATTGATGATATGGACCTTACCTGGGATGAGGACAGCGGCTGGCTGCCCGATATCTGAATGTAGCAAGAGAGGAAAGTAAACAGTAAAATGAAGATGAGATTTTTATCAGCCGTTATCGCGGCAGTACTTATGTCAGGCTGTCTGGCGGCGTGCGGTAATGAGATACACAATAACAAAGATGTCACCGCCGAACTTGACCTGCTGACAGCAGACGAGGATACCACCGATGAGGAGACTACCAAGGAAGAAGCAGTCACCCCCGTGCCCGAAGAAGAAAAGACCGAAGACGAGGTCAAAAGCTTCAAGGAAGTCAAGATAAAGGCGGCTGAACTGAAGTACAAAAAACACGAAAAGACTTATCAGGCTGAGAAAGGCAAGCTTAACGGCACTGCCGCAGAAGCCTCCAAGCGCAATGGCTATGAGGGCAGCGGCTATGTTTCGGGCATATCTCAGGAAAGCGACTGGGAGCTTGAATTTGAAGTCCCTACAGACCAGTTCTATAATATAGTACTGACAGTAGGTTCGGACGAAGCAGCAAGCGGCGGATTCAGCCTAGACGGCAGCAAATACAGCGAGTTCACCGTAATAAATGAGGATAACGAAGGCAGATTCGAAAATATCTCCTTCAAGAATGTCAAGCTGAAAAAGGGCAAGCACAAGGTGTCATTCATACCCGATACAGGTATAGTAGATATCGACCAGGTGAAGGTGACCGCCAACGACGAGATAAGCAAGCTGAGCCTTAATGCCACAGGCGCAGTGCTCTCCGATAAAGAAGCCGAGTACAACGCAAAGGCATTGTACAGGCTTATATGCAATAACTACGGCACAAGGGTTCTCCTCGCCCAGAATGATACAGCAGGCACGAATTACGAAAGTGAATTGATACATAAAGTTACAGGCAAATACCCCGCTGTACGGCTGGGTGACATGATGTATGTAACAAGCACCAAGCACGCCGACCAGTCCGCCGCCGAGATAGCGGAAGCCCTCAAATGGTACAAGGACGGCGGTATTGTGGGATATATGTGGAACTGGACTTCACCAAACAACCCCGATGACAATGAGAGCGTATATGCCGAGAACGCAAAATTCGATATAACCAAGGCAGTGACCGATGAATCGATAGCTCTCCTTGACCCCGATACCCTGGCACAAATGGCTGAGGACGGTACTATATCCGATGAATGTCTCAAAATAATCACCGATATAGATAAGGTATCCGAACAGCTGATAAAACTCCGCGACGATGGTGTTCCCGTACTGTGGCGTCCTTTGCAGGAAGCCTCCAACGGTCTGTACTGGTGGGGCAAAGATGCAGATTCCTACATATGGCTCTGGCAGACGATGTATGCCCGCATGACAGGCTACCACGGTCTGCATAACCTGGTATGGGTTTGGTCAGCACAGAATATCAACTGGTATGTTGGCGGAGATTACTGTGATGTCCTCTCTGCGGACGTATACGGCAGCGATAAGAGCGGTCAGGTGAATGCACTGCTTTATCTGCAAAGTGTTGCTGTCGGCAAGCCAATAGCTATGAGCGAATGCGACCGTATGCCGCTTATACAAAATCTAGCCGATGAACACGCTATGTGGGCGTATATCGGGCAGTGGGGCGGAAGCTGTATAGTAAACGAAGAAGGCGGTCTGTCGGAAGAATTCAACACCGAGAAAGACCTTATAACCATGTATAACAACGACCTCACCATCACCCGTGATAAACTCCCCGACCTGATGACTATGGCGACAGAGATAAAGAAAGAGGAAGAAAAAGCCACAAAGGATAAATCCAAGAAAGCTAAGGAAAAAGAAAAATCAGAGGACTGATGCGACTGCAAACCTGCGGTAAACTGCCAAAGAGACAAAGCGCGCGGTCAAGCCTCGCGCTAGCAGGCTTGCGGGAGTTTGAGGGCAGAGCCCTCAACTCAAGGCGCAAAAGCACAGCGGCAACCGTGCTGTCAATAGAACAGCAAACTTCCGACCAAATAGGGCACGGCAATATCAAAGAAATCGAGCGTGGACAATCGAACAGTCCACGCTCTTTCTATCAGCGTAAATTATTGCCGCGCCTGAAATCGGACAGCGAAGCGAATCCGATTTCTCGACCCGAGGTACGAGTGGCACCCCTTGCCCAAGCTCAAACAAAAATGTTCCACGTGGAACATTTGTTTTAAGTCAGAGCCACACTGCCCCATCACAATTCCTTCCCCCCCACCGCAGGCAGGGAAAGAATTAACTATGAAGTGATGTGCTAAAGATAACCATATAATACAACGCCCCGAAGCGACTAGCAGTCCACTTCGGGGCTAAATTTATTCGATACGATCCAGACAAAATAAAAAAGCCCGCATATGCGGACTTTTATAAATCTCGGAAAATTATTCCTCGGTCTTAGCCTCGATGAACTTAACGATATCACCAACAGTCTTGATGTTCTCAACTTCCTCATCGGGGATCTCAAGATCAAAGCTCTCTTCAATATTCATGACCAGATCAACAACGTCCAGAGAGTCAGCACCCAGATCTTCAGTGATAGAAGCGTCTGTAGTTACCTTATCCTCGTCAACGTCGAGCTGCTCAACAATGATCTCACGAATCTTGTCAAATACCATGTTCATTTCCCTCCATTCTATACATTACTGGAATTCTCAGCAAGACTTTCATCCTGCTTCGTATCAGAATGCGGAAACTCTTCAAAGTCTCCGACAACCCTAAACTTATTATAGCGACTATTTATCATTTCGTCAAGCCCTTTTTGAAATTTTCTTTGTAAATTTTGCAGACTTTCTGAAATAAACGCTGAAATGTTTTCCGCGGTCTGAGTAGGGTCATTATGCGCCCCTCCATCAGCCTCGGGAATGATGTGATCGCACACCTTTAATTTTACAAGATCCTCCGCGGTGATCTTCATGATATCGCAGGCTTCACGCTCGCGGGAAGCGTCTTTCCAGAGGATACTTGCAAAGCCCTTTGGAGATATTACCGAGTACAGAGCGTTTTCAAGCATAGCCAGTTCATCGCATACAGCCAGCGCCAGTGCGCCGCCAGAACCGCCTTCACCCAGTATTATTGATATCACAGGGGTCTTCAGCGTCATGAACTCCATTATGTTGCGGGCTATAGCTTCGCCCTGACCTCTCTTTTCAGCCTCAACACCGGGGTAAGCACCGGGGGTATCAACAAGGCATATAACAGGTCTGTGAAATTTTTCAGCCTGACGCGCCAGTCTTAACGCCTTACGGTAGCCCTCGGGATGGGGCATACCGAAGTTGCATTCCTGATTTTCTTCAAGGTCGCGTCCCTTGACCTCTGCTATGACCGTTACAGGAGTACCCTCAAAAGAAGCCACACCGCCGATTATAGCTCTGTCATCGCCGCACAGCCTGTCGCCGTGCATCTCAAAGAACTCATCGAATATCATCGGTATATAGTCCAGAGCGGTAGGTCTGCCCTTGTGCCTGATTATATCAAGCCTGCGGCTTGCCGAAAGCTGTTCACTCATTTTCAGCGACCTCCTTTACCTCGGGACTTTTATGGAGCTTGATAAGGTGAGCAAGAACTCTTCTCATCTTATTGCGCTCGACTATCATATCAACAAAGCCGTTTTCAAGCATGAATTCAGCCGACTGGAAATCATCGGGGAGCTTCTGCTTGATAGTACCCTCGATGACACGTCTGCCCGCAAAGCCGATAAGCACCTTGGGCTCGGCGATTATGATATCGCCCAGCGAAGCAAAGCTTGCTGTAACGCCGCCTGTGGTGGGGTCGGTCATAACGGAGATATAAAGTCCGCCCGCCTCGTTGTGCCTTGCAACAGCACCCGAAGTCTTAGCCATCTGCATAAGTGATACTATTCCCTCCTGCATTCTGGCACCGCCCGAAGCCGTAAAGGCGATAACGGGAAGTTTGTGGGCTGTGGCGTACTCAATGGCGCGTGTTATCCTTTCACCGACAACACTGCCCATGGAAGCCATCATGTAGTTTGAATCCATGACTATTATAACGATATCCTCACCGCGTATCTTAGCCCTGCCTGTCAGCACAGCATCGGTAAGCCCTGTCTTTTCACGGAGCTCCTTCTGCTTGTTGTCATAGCCAGGGAAGTTTATGGGGTTCTTGGATATCATCTTTCTGTCGAACTCGCGGAAGCTTCCGTCATCAACGGTTATCTTCAGCCTTTCCTTGGCGGTCAGGCGCGAGTGATAATTACAGTTGGGACATACCTTGCCGTTCTGATTGAATTCTTCGATGAAGGTCACGTTCCTGCATCTGGGACATTTGAAAAGCAGCCCCGTGGGGATATCCGTCTTTTTTCTGGAAGAACCGTCATCATTCTTATCGCTTCCGAGACGTTCCCTCACAACTGAGAAAAAATCCTCAAACTGCATCAGCCTTCACCTCTTTCATCGGCTAAGATGTCCGTGCGGTTAAGAAAACCGTTGTCGTAATCGCCCGCGATAAATTCGGGGCGGCGTATAAGTTTCAGCTGGAAATCCACATTGGTGGCAACACCGTCAACTATGAACTCTGCCAGAGCCCAGTTCATCTTGGCGATAGCCTCTTCCCTGTCCTTGCCGTGAACTATCAGCTTGCCTATCATGGAATCGTAATAAGGCGGTATCTCGTAGCCAACGTATGCTGCCGTATCCACTCTCACACCAAATCCTCCCGGTATGAACATGGAATTTATCTTTCCGGGGGAAGGTCTGAAGTCCTTGGTGGGATCTTCGGCATTTATACGACACTCGATAGCGTGACCTGTAAGCTTTACGTCCTCCTGCTTTATGGAAAGCCTTTCGCCCGAAGCTATCAGCAGCTGCTGCTTAACAAGGTCGATACCTGTTACAGCCTCGGTTATAGGATGCTCAACCTGTATACGGGTATTCATTTCCATAAAATAGAAATTGCCGTTCTTATCCACCAGAAATTCGATAGTACCCGCATTTCTGTAACCGCATACTTTTGCCGCGGTAACAGCCGCCTTGCCCATCTTCTCACGGAGTTCCTGAGTCATGAAAGGCGCAGGCGAGGGTGCTTCTTCAAGCACCTTCTGGTTTCTTCTCTGCATCGAGCAGTCTCTCTCGCCGAGATAGATAACATCGCCGTAATCGTCAGCAAGTATCTGTATCTCGATATGCTTGGGGTTCTCGATGAACTTCTCTATGTATACCTCGTCATTGCCGAAGCAAGCCAGTGCTTCCTGTCTTGCGGCTTTCATCTGAGATTCAAGTTCTTCCTCACAGTGCACTATCCTTATGCCGCGTCCGCCGCCGCCCGCCGAAGCCTTGACCATCACAGGATATCCCAGGTCGCGGGAAAGGGTCTTAGCCGCGTGTATATTGGATATCGCGCCGTCACTGCCCATTATTACAGGCACACCGTTTTCCTTCATGGTCTCCTTAGCCTGTGCTTTGTCGCCCAGCATCTCTATGGATGTGGCGCGGGGACCTATGAATACTATACCGCACTTCTCGCACATTCTGGCAAATGCGGGGTTCTCCGACAGAAATCCGAAGCCGGGGTGTATAGCCTCAGCCCCTGTTATCTCACAGGCGGAGATTATCGCGCGTACATTCAGGTAGCTGTCCTTGCTCTGGGCACCGCCTATGCATACGGCTTCGTCCGCCAGCATAGCGTGGAGAGCGTTCTTATCAGCAGTAGAATATACTGCCACAGTCTTTATGCCAAGCTCACGGGCAGCACGTATTACGCGCACCGCTATCTCGCCGCGGTTGGCAATAAGGATCTTTTTAAACATATCTATGCTCCTTCAAAGACTATTTATTTTATGGCAAAAGTTATCTCGCAGGATACAGCCTTCTTGCCGCCGACGGTAGCCAGCGCCTTGCCCACGCCGATAGGACCTTTTACCTTGATTATCTCAACTTCGATCTCCAGTGTGTCACCGGGTACTACCTGCTGACGGAACTTGCAGTCATTGATACCGCCGAAGAATCCTATCTTGCCCTTGTTCTCGGGAAGTGCCAGCAGAGCCACTGCACCTGCCTGTGCGCACATCTCTACCATCAGCACACCGGGTGTTACAGGGTACTCGGGGAAATGTCCCTTGAACCAGAAATCATCTGCCTTTATATACTTTGTAGCCTTTACCCTCTTGCCGATCTCCAGCTCATTTATCTCATCGATGAGCAGGAAAGGATCTCGGTGAGGGATAATTTCCATTATCTGTTCTTTGTTCATAAGAACTGCCATTATCTATTCCTCCGTTATATGTGTTTACTGTTTTCATTGTGATAATCGTACATATCGTTCATATTTGCCGCTTTGACTGATTTAGCTATCATTCGTCCGAGTTTGAAAAATGGTGTCACGAAAATAATACTCAGTGAGTATACTACGAGATATACCGTATATATTTCTTCCACATAAGTACACTTTGCCAACGCGTATACTGAATCAGAATCAAGAATTAAATTCATTATAATGCCTATGGGAAACACAAACGCCAGCCATATGCCTATTTCCTTGAAATATTTGCCCACTGCACTGTCTTCTTCTACCGTGAAACTGTTATATAATATCAGATAACATACAGGCATTACCAGCAGAGGCAGTACAAGTATACAAATGAGCTCCACCAGATCCCTCGGCACCTCATCATCAAATAAGCTTAATGCCACGGGAGCAAAAGCTCCGCAAATATGTCCCCAAAAACAGAAAAACATAAAATTTCGCCTTGGGTGAAGTTCATTCTGATACATAACGTCACCTCCGAGCATCACAAAGCCTGTTCCTTTCAGGGGAACTGCATTACTCCAGTATCATAACAGTCTGTCCGAACTCAACAGCATCGCCGTTCTGTACGCAGATCTCCTTTACAACGCCGTCAAATTCGCTGGGCACTTCGCTCATAACCTTCATGGATTCAATGATGAATATAACATCGCCCTTCTTTATCCTGTCGCCTACCTTTACAAAAGGCTTGCTGTCAGGTGAGGGTGCAGAATAGAATGTACCAACTATCGGAGCAGTTACCTTAGTGCCCGATACCGCAGCAGGAGCGGGAGCTTCACCGCCCATTGGTGCAGGTGCGCCCATAGGAGGCATACCCATCGGGGGCATCACAGGCATGGGGGCAGGTGCGGGAACACACCTTTTGCCCTTGATGGTGATGGTCTTGTCGCCGTCGGTTATAGTCAGCTCTGAAAGTTCTTTGGCATTTATTATATCAGCGAGTTTTTCAATAGTTTCAAGGTCAAACTGACCGTATATCTTTTCACTCATCTGTGGATTCTCCTCCTGTGATCAATCACATTTTTTAATACAAATAGTAGCATTGTGTCCGCCGAAGCCCAGCGAGTTTGAAAGGGCTGCTTTCACGATCATCTCGCGGTTGCCCTCTGTAACATAATCAAGGTCGCACTCGGGGTCGGGAGTGGTATAGCCGACAGTTCTGTGTACGAAGTCGTTCTTTACCGACAGTGCTGTGATTATAGCTTCAACGCCGCCCGCAGCACCAAGCAGGTGTCCTATCATGGACTTTGTAGAGTTTATTACTGTCTTTCTTGCAGCGTCCTCACCCAGTGCCAGCTTTATAGCCTTGGTCTCGTACTTGTCGTTAAGACCTGTGGAAGTACCGTGTGCGTTGATGTAAGTAACTTCCTCGGGTGCAAGACCTGCTTCGGTGTATGCCATCTTCATTGCGTGTGCCGCAGCATCACCCTCGGGAGAGGGGCTTGTCATGTGGTAAGCGTCACCCGAAGCGCCGTAGCCTGCTATCTCAGCAATGATGTTAGCTCCTCTGCTCTTTGCGTGCTCATACTCTTCCAGAACCAGCATACCTGCGCCCTCACCGAGAACAAAGCCCTGTCTGTTGGCATCGAAAGGTGTTGAAGCCTTATCAAGCTCGGTAGCCTGTGAAAGTGCCTTCATGTTGTTGAAGCCGCTGAGTGAGAATCTGGAGATACAAGCCTCTGAACCGCCGCATATGCAGGCATCCAGATAGCCGTCCTTGATCTTGCGGAAAGCTTCGCCGATAGCGTGTGTTGCCGATGCACAGGCTGTTGTGGTACAGTAGTTGTCACCCTTGAATCCTGTCTTCATAGCAACGGTACCTGCTGCCATATTGCCTATCATCATGGGGATAAAAAATACCGATACCTTGTCGGGCTTCTCGTTGAACTTTGTTACTTCAGCCTCGGTCATGTTAAGTCCGCCGATACCTACGCCGATTATAACGCCCACACGGTAAGGATCGAGATCCTTGAGGTCGCTGCCTGCATTCTCAAGCGCCTGCTTTGCCGAATACAGAGCAAACTGTGTGAATCTGTCCATTCTGCGGGATTCTTTTTTGTCTATGTAAGCCGAAGGATCGAAATCCTTTACTGCGCCTACTATCTTAACGGGGAAATCGCTGGCATCGAACTGGTCTACATAGCTGAGACCGATCTTGTTAGCCTTGATATTCTCCCAGAACTCATCTACATTCTTGCCGAGAGGGTTAACAGTACCCATACCCGTTATAACTACTCTTCTGCTCAATTCAAACACTCCTCGCTTTATGTCCTGTTACATCATTATGCCGCCGCTTATCTCGATGACCTGACCCGTAACATAAGCCGCATCCTTGGAAGCTAAGAACGATACCACGCCTGCGATATCCTCAACTTCGCCAAAACGCTTCATAGCTATCTGTCCGAGCATAGCGTTCTTCTGGTCATCAGTCAGCTTGTCTGTCATAGGTGTCTTAATAAATCCGGGTGCTACCGCGTTGCAGGTTACGCCGCGGGAACCCAGCTCCTTGGCAACAGTCTTGGTCATGCCGATGATAGCCGCCTTTGTAGCCGAATAGTTTATCTGTCCGGGATTGCCGTAAACACCAGCCACGGAAGCCAGATTGATTATCCTGCCCGACTTCTGTCTCATCATAACGTTGCCAACGAACTTGGACATATTGAATACGCTCTTCTGATTTACAGCAACTACCAGATCATACTGCTCCTCGCTCATTCTTGCCATCAGACCGTCGCGGGTGATGCCTGCATTGTTTACCAGTACATCGATAGAACCGAATTCAGCCTTGATAGCCTTTACAGTCTCCTCAGCCTGAGCATAATTGGATACATCGCATATGAACTTCTGTACCTTAACGCCCTCAGCCGCTATCTTTTCCATTATGTCGTTATCCTCAAACATAGCCTCGCTGATATCATTGAGAGCTATATCAAATCCGTCCTTGGCAAGTCTCAGTGCGATAGCCGCACCGATACCTCTTGCCGAACCGGTTATAAATGCAGTTGCCATTTTATTTTCCTCCGTTTATATTATGTTCCGTTATCATTGAAGTTTGAAACGTCAAGCTCGGGAAAAACTTTTTTGCAGTTTTCACAATAGCCTGCGATTATCGGCATAATATCACCGCGGTCAATCTCGCAGGCTATGCCGCTCGTGCCGCTGAATTTTTCAAGTATCGGCAGACCGCCTGCAAAAGCTTTTAATTTATAAAGCTCTTCCTGATCGAATAAGTTATCATTAAATTCATCTGTATCCGTCTCTTCGGGTAATGAAAGATAGCCCTCTTTCTCATCGGGACACCATTTCCAGAAATACTTTTCTTCGACACGGTAGAATGAAGAATACGGATTGTAATATCCGTTGCCTATACGGTGATATATACTGCCGAACTCGTCCTCATCGGGTATTGGGAAGTCCATGCGACCCGTTTCGAGTGGTGCGCCACATATGGGACAGTTCTTGAAACTCAGCTGTTTTTCCTGCGCCATGATATTTACCTTATTTATGATCTTATGAATTAAAAAGCGCCTCTGCCTGTGCAAACATTTCCTCGATTATATCCTTTGCAGGCTTTACTTCGTTTACCATGCCCGCGATAGCGCCGCAGAGGAATGAACCCTCGTCCAGATTGCCGTCCTGAACAGCCTTTCTCAGTGCGCCGAGGGTTATCTTCTCGAACTCGTCGGGGTCGATACCGCCCTCCATCTCACGCTTAGCCAGCTGTTTCAAGAACTTGGTCTTTACGTTTCTGCAAGGATGACCTGTTGTACGTCCCGTAACTACGCTGTCGGTGTCCTTAGCCTTTACGACCAGTTCCTTGTAGGTGGGGTGTATCTGACACTCCTCAGCCGCAAGGAAACGTGTACCTACCTGTACGCCCTCAGCACCCAGCATAAAGCTTGCGCAGATACCTCTGCCGTCAGCTATGCCGCCTGCCGCGATAACAGGTATCTCAACCGCATCGACTACCTGGGGTACAAGGCACATGGTTGTGTTCTCACCGATATGTCCGCCGGATTCGGTACCCTCAGCGATAACTGCGTCAGCACCGCTTCTTTCCATTCTCTTTGCCAGTGCAACAGAGGGAACTACGGGTATTACCTTTATACCTGCATTCTTCCAGCCCTCCATGAACTTTCCGGGATTGCCCGCACCTGTTGTTACAAAAGGTACGCCCTCTTCAATAACGAGCTTAGCAAGGTCTTCCGCATTGGGGCTCATCAGCATGATGTTCACGCCGAAAGGCTTGTCGCCAACAGCTTCCTTTGTAAGCCTTATCTGCTCACGAAGATAATCTATCGGTGCAGAACCGCCTGCGATTATACCTGCGCCGCCTGCATTTGTTACGGCACTTGCAAGGGTATGTTCAGCTATCCATGCCATGCCGCCCTGAAGTATGGGGTACTTTACACCGAGAAGCTCGGTTATCCTTGTCTTTGTGGTAGTCATTCTACTTACCTCTCTTTTATTATTTTTTCGGGTCAGTTCACGCTGCCCGACTGATATTCAAAAAATTCCTTTGCATT
>Ga0256405_10004813_pt1 | contig 24543 bp, 27 predicted proteins | sample RumenRJG_02DNA_FD_189096 | JGI IMG/M metagenome (GOLD analysis project Ga0256405, IMG submission 189096) | Bovine rumen microbial communities from Lethbridge, Alberta, Canada - RJG_02 | ecosystem: Host-associated > Mammals > Digestive system > Stomach > Rumen | place: Canada: Alberta... | reverse complement strand
CGATTAAACTTCTTTATGACAGTACTGAGTACACTCAAAAACTGTCTTTGGGTATTGATGTTGGTTCATCACATATCGGCTCTGCCGTTGTTAATGAAAAAGGCGATAGTGTTTATATGGCTGAAACTACAATCAAAAATGACATAAAAGATAAAATAGAACAAAGACGGATGTATAGGAGAAACAGACGTTCAAGAAAAACTCGTTATAGAAAAGCTAGATTTTTAAATAGAAAGAATAGTACTAAAAAAGATAGATTACCGCCTACTTTAGTTAGTAAAATTCATTCTCATGAAAAAGAGATTGAATTTGTTAAATCTATTCTTCCAGTAACAGATAATGATCTCATTTTTGAAACAGCTAAATTTGATATGCATTTATTGAAAAATCCTAAATTGCATAATGAAAAATATAGGCATTTTGGTTATCAAAAAGGAACACTTTATGGGTATGCTAATGTCCGTGAATACGTTTTAGAAAGAGATAATCATGAATGTCAGATCTGCTGTAAAAAAGAAGGTTATAAACATAAAAATAATGTACCACTTGAAATTCATCATATTGTTTATAGATGTCAAGGTGGATGTGACGATCCAAGTAATTTAATTACTTTATGCCCTACATGTCATAAAAAAATACATGCTGGTAAATTGAAATTAAATATTGAAGGAATGCCTTTTGGGGTTTTAAAACATGATACTCATATGAATATAATCTCAAAACGATTAGTTGACCGTTATCCTAATGCTATAGAAACATTTGGTTATATAACTAAACAAAATCGGTTTGAAGCTAAATTGCCTAAACGTCATTATATAGATGCATGTATAATAGCTAATGGTGGTCCAGATGTTAATTTTAAATCTGATATAGTCTATATTAAAAGAAGTGTTACTAAAGGTGATTATAAGCAGACTAAAGGGGAACGGTCTGAAATACGAATGAATAGAGGTAAAGTAAACGGTTTTAGACGGTATGATAAAGTTCAATATAAAGGTAATATATACTTTATAAAAGGACTTAAAAACGGTCGTTATGCAACGTTAATGGATATAAACAGTAAAACCATTAAATTTCCTGATGCACCTAAATGCGATAAAACACCTAAATTATCTAAATTCAAAAGGATATCTGCAAGGAAAACATGTATAATAGATACCGAAAAGGTTAATATTGCAAATGGTAATTAGTAAATTTGATTTAATGCTTTTCTCCCCACACCGTAAAGGTGTGGGGTTTCGGGGGGATTATGAAAGAGATCTATGAATTATATGGTGAAAACAGCGATGCTGTTTTAGATGAACTCAGAACACGTAAAGAAGAAAGCGAGATAAATTATAACTATTTTTATCGCAGTTTCGGTGACTTTGATTTAGAAGAATATGTAGATGAAGAACTTCAATACCTTATAGATACGGGGTTTTTCGATGAGTTGTAAATGTGAATCAAACATGCCTAAACTGCCGGATTTGCCTGAAATGCCGTCAGCACCCTCAATGCTTGATTTGAGTGTTTTGAGTAAACTTGCAGATTTAGGGATTGCAGTACCTAAAAATTTATTAAGTCATCCACTGGTTAAAATAGATAAACCGTTACTTCCTACATTTAAAGGATTTCCAGATTGCGATTGTCCGCCGGATTGTTCATGCAGAACTGCAATGAATCCAAAGTACAATGCAAAGAATGAAAAAACGTATTCAGATAAAAGTAGTTCATAATCTATTATCCTCACATGTGTCAAAAGTCTGCAGTCTTTGCAGACTTTTTTTTTGATTGTGTTCACAGATATAGGGTTATTGCAATTTAAAATAGTTTTAACTATTATATATAGATTATACATCAAAAAATATAAATATAATTAAAAAATGAGGATTTTTTGATGTTGACATGGGAATGTATAGGTAGGTATTTTAATGAATCTACCACTCAGGAAAATTTATTTGATAATGATTCGGTAATACAGTTAACCGGAACTAATATTGATTTCAATAACTTTGCATCATCTGATAACAATGCTGCATTAACATATTGTATTGACAGCAATAGAACATATGATACACAGTACCCGTCAAGAATAACGTTTAAATTACGTTTAGGTAGTTACAGCAATTCAGACAGTATTATAACTTTTATTGCCGGATTATATATAAAATACAGACCAATAAACGGAACTAACATACCTTGTTTTACCATTTCCGATGCAGATAATGATGCTTATTATCCGTTCCCGGAAGAGTTGATGAACAATGAGTTATGTAATGTTGAACTGTTATGGATTGACGGTACAACCACTTTAATCATCAATGATAAGCAGATTTTAAGTTTTAAATCTGAAAACATTATATCTGTTTCAAATAATACTATATTAGTACATTTGGATGATTTTATCAGTTTTGAAATCTCTTATCTTTCATTTTACCGTGTTACTTTATATGAAAAGTTTAGAAAACCTAGAGTAAAGATTATTCAAGACGGTATGAAACTGACTATTGAAAGCCCGGAACTTGACAGCAATTCCGTAATTGAAAAGGAAACCATATTTAGAGTGGTTTTCAGTGATTTACAGCAGGGTTTCAAGGTTTTCAATAATGATATATCAATTGATGGCTGTACCTTTTCCGAGTGCATAGCAAATGACAATACTGCATGTGAACTCAAATACACAGATAATGATACTAATAATGAAATAGTACTTAGATTATATACATTCCCATCTGAGAATCATAATAAGAATGAAAACATATCAGAAGTATTTCATTATTATAAAAACATTAAAATAGATGATTTATATGTTATGGAATTAAATGTTATACAAAACAACATAAATCTTAGAGGGCGATATATAACCTTTAATTATGAGGGGATCGGTACTGTAAGTAAGCATTTGATTCAAAAACATGAAGAATCCTAGGGGGAAATATGCAGACAGCTTTATTCAAATTCACAGCTTTTATGATTGCATGTATGCTGGTATTCGGTCTTGGATATCTTAAAGGCTGCAAAGCAACCGAACGTGAATATACTGAAAAACTTAATCAGGCTCAGATTGAAAATTCACGCAAGATTATTGAGCAAGAACGTATGATGCAATCAAAGCAAGATCAAATAGTTTCAGATTATCTTAAACAGATTGAGGATATGAAAGATGAACACACTAAAGAACTTATTACAGTTAGCAATCTTCGTGATACTGTCACTGTGCCTAAGTGCGTGTCAAACAAAAATACAGGCAGTTCAGGAGTGTCCGCAAAAACCTCAAATAAGTCCAATCTTAAATGTTACACAGAATCCGAACTTTTACGAAAGGTTGAAAGAAGTCTGGATCTCGCAAGAGAAGCAGACGAATTAGCTGTAAAATATAATGCTTTACTTAAAGTTTGTTCTGAACAAAATATGTGATATAGTTCACAAAATTTAAGTAATAAACTTTACTTTTCAAATTATTATAAATATAATATAACTAATTTGAAATGAGGAATGAATTATGAATTTAGAAACATACAAGAAACAGCAATTACCGATTGCAATTAAAAAATTATATTCATTATTACGTGGGTTACGGAAAAATCTTCGTTTTACTGCAAAAGAAACAAAAGATATGCTTCTTGAAAATCCAAAGATTGATAAGTATACAATTGCCAGATTCCTAAATGCACGTAAAAATGCAGAAGTTCAATGCAAAACTGTCATTGAAGCTGCAAAAGTTGAATTAAATCGTATTCAGAATGACGTATCAAATCATTATATTTCAATTGATGATGCTTTAAATCTTGTTCATATGCTTGAGGATGTATGTGATAACTTAAGCGAGGCATTAAATTCCATCTCAACAATCACCATGAATATTAAAATATATATAGATATACGTGATATTCAGGAAGCCATTGAATTTGTTGAATATTATGCACGTCAAACAAACAATGCATTACGTGATGTATTAAGAATTGATAAAAAACATCGTGAATTGTAAAAATAATTTTATGATATAGTTCACAAAAATTAAGTAATAAACTTTACATTTCAAATTATTATAATTATACTATAGCTAATTTGAAATGAGGAATGAATTGTGGATTTGAATTTTAAGAGTTTATTGAATATAGACAAGTTCTTAAGTGAATTTATAATCCCCACAAAACCCCACACATTTACGGTGTGGGGATCAAGGCAATAAAAAAAATAAAAAAATGCTTGACATATAAATATATATAGTATATCATACAATAAAAGTATTTAAAAGAGGTTTTTAACTTGAATAAAGCTGAAGCATACGGAAACCGTAGACTGACTAAAGAGATGAATAAAGAAAAGCATTCAAATATGCTTATCAAAACTTTTATTCTCAAAATTCAAGAAAACAAACTGAATAATAAAGTTAAAGATGCTCTTAGTTTACTTTTTGTAGAAGCAAAATGGTATAAAAACTTTATTCTTGATTATTTAGAAAAAGGAAATAAATTAAAAGATTTTGATACTAAGATAAAAACAATAACCCACAAAGATAAAGATAAGAATGATGTTAAAGTTGAATTACAGCAGTTAAGTTCTCAAATGCGTAGAGGTACTGTAGATTGGATTCAATACAGTTTAAATGAATTACATGCTAAAAAAGTAAAAGGACAAAAAGTAGGCAAATTAAAACACTGCAGATATGTTAAAGCAATCCCATTAACCCAGTATGGATATACTTTTACTTTCAATGAAAATTACACTAGAATTCATATTCAAGGTATTAAAGGAACTTTAAGAATTAATGGTGGGGAACAACTTAAAAATATCAAAGGTGATTTTGACATTCAATGTGCTAAATTGGTTCGGACTGCAGAGGGTTATTTTATTCATGTAACCGTTTATGTAGAAAAAGATGAGTCAATAACTAGAACATCTGAGGAAATAGGTATCGATTATGGTATTAAAGATGCTTTTACTTTTTCCAACGGTAAGAAAATTAAATCAACTGTAGAACTTAAACTGATTGAAAAGATAAAACGCAAACACCGTGAACTTTCTAGGAAAGTTAAAGGTTCTAAAAACTGGTATAAAACAAAACACCAGCTTAATAAACTGTATAACAAATTAGATAATGTCAAAGAGGATAAAGCTAATAAACTTGTTCATGAACTTAAAAACCATAAGACTGTGTTAATGCAAGATGAACAATTAAATAATTGGAAACGCAGTTATGGTAAAAGGATGCAACATGAAATCTTAGGACGTGTTAAAAGTAAAACTAAAAAGCTAGATAACTGTCATGTATTAAATAAATGGCTTCCAACGACTCAGTTATGCCCTAAATGTTTCTCTAAGCATAAAATGCCGTTAAGTGAAAGAACTTATACATGTGAATGTGGTTATACTAATGATCGAGATGTTCATGCTGCTAATAATATGATTTTAATTTATCATTTAATAAATGATAAAGAAACACCTGAGGAACTCAGGGAAGTGCCTATGGATAGGTTGAATGACTTCAAATCCAAATGGGGTTTGAAACTCATTCAGTCTAGTTGAAGTAGGAAGCTCCACCCCTTTACGGGGTGGGGTAGTTCACAGATTGGCTAATTATTTTATGTGGAATTGCTGAAATAAGTTTAATCTTCTTTTGCTTAATAATAGCAATAAGGAGTCTATATGTTTAAACTGAGTGACTTCGTTTATATGAACCGCAAGGTTCGTATGATCGAAACCAATGATGGGTACACGGCTTCAGTGTATACCGACTACGGCTGGTATGACTTGCCGTGGATGTACCCAAGCAAAAATAAATGTCGTAAGGCTTTGTGGTTTTACATAATTAATTCTTAATTTTGCAGCATATCGAATAATACTTAAGGAACAAATCATGAACAACATCTACAAAAAAATTACTGTAACTTCTGTTTATAAATTAAAGAAAGGTGGGGTAGTTATTAATTACAAAGACCGCACAGGAATGGTAACTACTTTAGTTACAAAACCTACAAGAGAAACAGATCTTAATGCAATAGCTGTTTGGGCTATTAAAGATTTTATTAAATATAATACGGGTTCTTCCAGACATATCACAATAAAGTTTGTTGATGATCCGAATGCAGAAGAGGATAGCACAATAACGTATTTTGAAACATGCTACGGGTGGGATCTGTAGTGGGTTTCAAGCCACGTTCATATGACTAATGTTCTGAACAAAAATGTGATATAGTTCACATAATTTAAGTAAGGAACTTTACTTTTCAAATTATTATAAATATAATATAACTAATTTGAAATGAGGAATGAATTATGGATTTAGATTTTAAAAGTTTATCTGCATTGTTAAGGGTTTTGCCAAAAAGACTTAGATTTACTGCAAGAAAGACAAAATCTATGTTGCTTGAAAATCCTCTGATTGATGAACGTGCAATTGCAAGATTTTTATTTGCACGTAAACGTGCAGAAGAATGGTGCAAAGTTTTCATTGCCACTGCTAAATCTGAAATCTATAGCATTCATTATGATGTATGTGAACATGTGATTTCAGTTGATGATGCAGCAATGCTGCTTGAAATGCTGAATAAAGCATACGATGATATGAGCATGGCATTATCTTCAATTTCAAATGCAACCAGCGAGATTAAGGATTCCACCGATATTCATGATATTCAGGAAACCATTGAATTTGTTGAATTTGAATCACAGCAAGCTAATAATGCATCCCATGATGCAAGAATGATCACTAAAAAGCATGATGATTTGTAAAAATAATTTTGTGATATAACATAATTATAATTATTTGGAAGGAGATTAAAATGATGAACACACATCTAAACGAGGGCAATCCACTTAGCCGTATATTTGGTACTGTGAAAGATGATGACCGAGTTATGGTCATTATTACAGCATCAAGAAACAATAAAAGCGATGAAGAAAACGATGCAAATAATGCTGAACTTAGAAGAACTCTAAGGAAGTATGGTTTCGGATATCGGAAAGCAGAGGGTCATTATCCTGAGGAATATGAGGGTAGAAAAATTTCACATATTGATGATAGTTCGATCATAATTGCATCATCAGATTCAGAAGATGATTTGTTTGAACTTTCATGTTATCTGTGCCGGAAGTATGAGCAGGAATGCTTTGTGTATAAAGATTCAGATGGATATGTGAGTCTTGTAGACCAAAACGGAAACAAAATCAGTAATCTAGGTCGTTTCCATCCTAATCGGATTAACGATTACATGACTAGGGTTAAAATGAAACCGTTTGTATTTGAAAGCATTTCCGAATACAATAGAGCAACCCCATCAAGTTATGCAGATGCTTTAGTTATTCGCAATAGAAGAAAATCTTTAAGGAAATAAATTTGTGATATAGTTCACAAAATTTAAGCAAGGAACTTTACATTTCAAATTGTTATGAATATAATATAATCAATTTGAAATGAGGAAAGGAAGTAAAAAATGTCAGAATGTTCAATGGTTTTAAAAGAATTTGAGAATTTAAAGCGAAACGCTTTAAAATTGCTCAAAGATGCAAAAGTTTTAATCTCTGATTCATATCAGATGAGAAAAGGTTATCTATATATCAATACACCTAGATCTGTGCATAATGTACTTGATATCCGTGATATGCTCGATGATTTAAAAGACTTAGCAAACGGTGTATTTAAGAGTGTTGCAAAAATGAAAGATAGTTGCAATGCATACGATGCAAGAAACGCATTAAAAACAGCAGTTGAAACCTTAGAAACTGCAGTTAATATTGTTCGCAATCTTGCCGGAAGTGCAATTCCTAATCAGGATGATGATCTGATTGCAAAAGCAAAATATGAAATTACAAATCTTTGCGTTGACCTAGATAACTTAGAAGATTCTTGGACTTCACGCAAGCCTATCACAGAAAGCAAAAATGATAATGTTCGTGATGCATATATTAAAAAGTTTCCAGATGATGAACTTGGTCTTGAAATCAATCCAAGGGTGACATTCAAGAGTGTATGGTCTGCCATGCAGAAAGGTGAAGATTTTTATGATATCGTAGGGGATGAGATTGATACCGTCATTCGTGAAAGAATTTTTGCGATGATGTCTGAAAAATTCCATATTCCATATGATGATATATACGATTTATGGATTTTAAATTATAGGAAGTCGAAAAATGAAATTTAATGTTTGTGAATTGCTTGAAGATGAGGAAGAACTTCCGGTTCTTGATACCATCAATATAAGGGAAAACAAATTGTTTGATAGGGCAATTTTCAAGTTGATTGAAGAATTGGAAAAGAAGTATCGCAAGGAAATCATTCTTGTTCCGGTGACAGACCGCAAATTCTACAGTCATGCATACCCAGACGGAAATATTGTTACAACTGAGGAAGACCGTTCAAAATGGAAAGAACCTGATTATGACCCGAAAAATACAATTGAGGTTGTATTAAAGTACATTACTGCAGATGCCGGTGTTTTTGCTGTTGCAATGAGTCGAACAACAAGAGCGTTCAGTGATTTTGAATGTACTGATTTTGATTTAAGAAAATAACAATTTTGTGATCTACATCACATTTTTTATAAATTGGATGTAGTAATATAAGAATCATCAGATAGGCATAAAAGAGTTCCTTTTTCACCGTGTAGGTGTTTTACTCTTAGCTTTTCTGAGGTTTGGCATACAGGAGTTCCTTTTTTTAATAAAGTTTGGGAATTAAATTACTTCTCGCCTACCCTAAAGAGCGCAGTCAGATTATCTGATTTGCGTTTTTTTTTATTTTTGAATAAGGTGAATTATGAACTCAGATGTAGTATTATCAATATTTAGACTTTTCAAAGCCTTGCCAAAGGCAAAAACACCGCAACAGAATCAACAAGATTTAAACAAGAATGCAATCACATACGGTCTTTTTATATCGCCGGATGTCGATTTTGAATTAATCTATAAATATAATCTGATTGATGAAATTACATCATACGGAATTACATCAAATCAAATGAATCAGTGTTTGCATAAATCACTGGCAAAGGTTAAAAATGCATCTGATGAAGAACTTGTTTTCCAGCAGATGTTACATTATCTCACTACTTATGGAGTAGAATCTTTAGGTTTCAAGACTAATGAAATCTGTGAGGTATATATTCCTAATGAAGTTCTTAATATACCCGAAACTTCTGATAAGGTTAAAATTACTGTAATCAGAGCCATTACAGATGATGAAATTATTGAGCGTGTAAAAGCATTAACTGATAAGAACATCGCTTATTCAGAAAATGTTTTACATGATTTAATGATCTTAATAAAACATTATAAAATTGATGTAGATGTAAACAAAATCCATAATAAGGAATTAAGAATCAGACTTTGTTATGAACTTGACAAAGTACCATCAAATGCTTTTGAATTTTTACGTTTATTGTGTTATATAATAACTAATAAAAGTCTTTTTATTAAAGATAAAGACACTTTATCTAAATTAGTGCTGTGTAAAAAAGGTTTAACATGCAAGGGTGAATTAGTAAAAATCAATAAGCTGTTTAAAATTTATGCAGAAACTTATGGATTGAAACCGCTTGCGGAAATCTTCTATCAGCATAAGAAAATCTGGTTATGCCTTAAAAACCATGATAATGCAAAGATTATCAATAAGGTTAGAAAGCTTGCTGATAAGTATAAAAAGCCGTTTAAAGCCGGTATTTTAGACCGTATAACATCGGAACTTGGGGTAGATATATCCGAGGTTGAAAAGGAACTTGAAAAAGTTTCTTTAGCAAAGAAAGTATCTTTATGGAATGCTTTAGCCTACCGCAAAGATTATCCTAATTCTATTACCTATAGAATTAGAAACGGTAAGATGTATTTTAAAAAGCTTATGAGAAGAAGACCGGCGGTATTTGCATTCAATGCAAGACAGGTTATGGATACTGTATATAACAGCATTATAGAATCAGTAAAAGAGCATGTACATGGTAAAACTGTATATATTCCTGATACTATTGATTATGCTTTTCCAACCAGTGAAAAAGATTTTATCAGTGGTATTCCATGCGGTACAATTGCACACTTGGGAAAAACTGCAACCATCGGTGTATGGTGGGAAAACACTAAAACCAACGATGAAGAAAACCGTATAGACTTAGATTTGCATATGTTTTCGCAAAGTTCTGACTATGGATGGGATGCAAGATGCCGTTCAGACAGTAGGGAAATACTGTTTACCGGCGATATGACCAATGCCCCGATAGGTTCTGGCGCAACTGAATGTTTCTATGTGGGTGATACCTCAGAATGTTTTTCATTCAATCTGAACAATTTTAACTGTTTTGATGCTAATGAAGAATTACCAATTAAGTACAAGTTAATTCTTGATTCAACACCGAAAGATGTATTTGACCGTAATTATATTATGGATAAACAGAGTGTATTGACATGTCTTAATATGGAATTAACCTCTCAATCGCAGAATATAGGTATTTTAGATTGTGAAGAACCTAAGAAAGACTTTATCTTTTATAATCTAGCTTCTGGAAACGGTAGAACTTGCAGCAATAATGCTGAACATAAAACAATGATTTTAAACAGTCTAAGAATGCAGGCAAGAACAAGACTTAAACTTGCCGATGTTCTTAGAAGTGCCGGTGCAAATATTGTTGATAAATATGAGGAAAACTGCATAGATTTATCATTCAAAGGTATTGCACCAACAACAATTATAGAATTATTATATAAATAGTATTATATATATTAAAAAAGGATTTTTTTGAAATGATTACATTTAAACAATTTTTAAAACAGAAAAAACTTTATAATCTTGATACTGAAACCGAGTTTAATGACATGGTTAATTCAGATTTAGATGCGATAGATCCAGATTTGGATGTTGCATCTAAAGATGTTGAAACCCCGATTGTTGAACCGGTTGAAGTTCAATCTGAAGTAATAAGTGAAGAAGGGGAATGTGCTGTTAGTGCCGATTCAAGCGGTGGTACTACATCTGCAGATATTGCAAGTGTTCCTTACGGTTTAGGTCAGAAACCGTCAGAAGATGAATTATTGATTAAACGTATGGATGCGTTTCTTTAAGTTTATTGTTTCTCGCTTTTTTGGGGTATTACAATTTGTGATACCCTTTTTTGATAAGGAAATCTTATGCCCGATATTCATGCATTTTTATCTGCATCAACTGCACACAGATGGATACCATGTCCACCGTCAGCAAGACTTTGTGAAAAAATCCCCGAAATGAAATCATCATATACCGAAGAGGGAAGTGAAGCCCATGCTTTAGGGGAATTCAAGATTAAAACAGCATTTAAAGAACCATGCACAGATCCTAGAATGTATTTTAAATTCTATAATGATGAAATGGAAGAATGTGCTAAAAAGTATTCCGAATTTGTAATCAATACTTATAAATCTTTAGAAAATGCTGTTATCTACACTGAAAAGAAAGTAGATTTTTCCAAATGGGTTCCTGAGGGTTTTGGAACTGCAGACTGCATTATAGCTACATATGATACATTAAATATAATTGATTACAAACACGGTTTAGGGGTACTTGTTGATGCCGCATACAATCCGCAGATGATGTGTTATGCTTTAGGTGCGCTTGAAATGTTTAACACTTATGATATACAGAATGTTAACATGACTATATTCCAGCCTAGACGTAATAACATTTCAAAATTCAGTATGAGTAAAAATGATTTATTACACTGGGCGGATAATAAATTAAAAGTATTTGCTGAACTTGCCTTTAAGGGTAAAGGCGAATATAAAAGCGGTTCATGGTGTTTTTTCTGCAAGGGTAAAGATATCTGCCCCCTTAAAAATAACAGTGCAGCATTAAAAAATTATGAAACTGATTTATCATCGCAGCTTGGGGATTTTCTCAATTAAAAATCTGACTTAAAATCTGTATTGTATAATAATTTGATGACATAAGATCTAATGCATCTAAATGTATTAGATCTTCTTCATTATTTGCATCAAGATTTTTTACATAGATATTATTAGAACGCAGATAATCTATATATTTCCAACCCATCCATCTAGGCGCAAATTTTTTGACTATTCCGTTATAGCAACTGCCGTTGCGTTTTTCAAAAACTTCATTATCAATATTTTCAAAAGTGATTTTGGAATAATCTATATTTTTTAGTTTTACAATAGATTCTATGTGTTTGTTCATACCTTTTTTTAATCTCTTTTATAAATATTTTTTATATATATATTTATATATAAATATAAATACATGTATAATAATTTTAGAAAAGGATTTTAAAATGTCGTATTTAAATCGTAACCGGTTAAAAAACTTTTTCATAAATCTTAAAAAATATTTCAAATCGGAAGAATTTTTAAACTCAATGGCTATTTCAAATGCCGAAATTGATAACATAGCAAATACAGCCGGATATAATGATAATGGTACTGGAACTGTAAATTATGATTTTGTTCCTAGATCTGGTGGCGGTGTAATGACTGGTAATTCACTTGGAAGAACGGTTGATGATAGCTTTTTAAGATTGAATGGTGGATCTGGATATGACAGTGGTTCATCAATGTTACTTACTGGTAAAGATTACTACAATGGGGCTGGTAATGTATTTTTTCATCTTACAAATGGCACAAATGAAAAAGACATGTACCTTTATCCAGATGGTTCATGGACATGGAACGGTTCAGCCGTACAAATAACCTCAGACCAGAGATATAAACAGCAAATCAATGCAATCGATGATAAACTTCTTGATGCATGGAAAGATGTTGCACCAGTGCAGTTTAAGTACAATGATTCTGTTAATGAAAAAGGTGACAAAGCACGTCTGCATACCGGTTATGTAGTACAACAAATCGCTGAAGCATGTCAAAATAATGATGTAGACATCGACAATTACGGTTTATACTGTCATGAAGTATATGAGAATGATGAACATTATTCATTACGGTATACCGAAGCATTGATTGTTGAATGTGCATTTTTAAGACGTGAAGTTGAACGGTTGACCGAAAGAGTAACCAAACTTGAAAGCCGCAAAAAGCGTACAGCATCTTAAAAAGGATTATTGTTCCCATGTGCCATAACTTTGAAAACATAATATTCGGTCGGATATTATTGCGGCACATGGGATGCGGCTAGGAAAACTAAGAAAGTTCGGAGAATCCGCAAATGATTGAATATATAGATACAATTATAATCATCATTACATGTCTTATTGTTGGGATATTTTCCTACAAAGCCGGTATTGCCAAAGGCGAATTTAACGAAGCTTTAAATGATTTAGAATTTTATAAAAAATATACGAAAATGATTAAAAATTTTACAGCTTTCAGCATAGATGCTGAAACATTACAATCAATACATAATTTCAAGATCATCAACGAAACCATACCGTTGATAGGTGACTACGTTATTCAATACGAGTCATTATCAGATTTGAAACATGCGATGGATGAGAAGTTTTTTGATTATGTTCTTGAGCGTGTGGAAATTGACTTCAGACATGAAGATATTATGTATTATATCCGTCATAAAGATTCAATTAATTTTTAGGGTCGAACATGTTAAGATTTTTGACAGGTTCAAAATAAGGTTTTAAAGAGCATGAAAAAACTTCTGATTTTTATTTTTCTGTTTTTGGTTGCATACGTTGCACTTGAAACATTTCAGTTTTTCTATCTAAAATATGGAATACTTGTTGGTATTACTGCATCCATAGACGTGATGGGTTTTTTCTTTGCCATATACTTTCTCATATTGATTTTCTATGATTTGTTTGCTAAAAAGTATAAATAAATAGAAACGGTAAAAACTATGAAAATTTTAATAACTGGAAGTCAGGGTTTAATCGGCAAATCATTCAGAGCATTGTATTCAGATTATGAATACAATGTACTTGATTATTCAAGAATTGATTATGACAGTACCATCAATAAGGCTTTTAACGTTGATTTAACCACCGATGATTTATCAAACGCATTTTCAAATGTAGATGTGGTTATTCATCTTGCGGATTTAAACCCAAGAAGTGCTGAACATATATCTGCATTTAACTATTATAATAATAATGTTAACAGTACTTTAAACATTATTAAAAACATAGGGCAAAATCATATAAAGCATATTATCTTTATAAGTACATCTCAAATTTACGGTGATGGGATAAACTTTGAAGAAAACTCAATGCCGAATCCGTTAAGTACTTATGCGAAGTCAAAATTAAGCTGTGAAAACATTATCAAAGACTTCTGTAATGATAATCATGTAACCTATCAGATTTTACGTGCCGGAAGTGTTGCCGGTGCAATTATAGATAAGTCTATAACTAAATCTTTATGCTCAGAACATCATCTTATATCGAATATTGCAAAATGCTCAATCAAGGGTACTAATGCAACGGTTTTGAACCCTAATATACTTAGAACCTATATCCATATTGAGGATTTATGCAAGGCTTTAGATGCATGTATAAACAGCAATTCAAGCGGTATATTCAATCTAGGTGCATATGCTGCATCATCTCATATGATTGCAAATGAATTCCGCAAACAGACCGGAATCGAATGTGTATTATTCAAATATGAAAATACAGAACTTCTTCATAATACAATTACATGCAATCTGTTCAATTCTACATTTGGTGTAGAATTTAGTCACAATATTGATAAAATGATAAAAGATACATTAACATTTTATAGAAAGTGTTATTAAATGTCATATTAAGGCGAATTATGGATATTGAATCAGCATTTAGCAGACTTGGAGTGAAACTTGGCAAGCCGTTTTCAAGTGTTTTGCATGTTTTAGGAATTGAAAAATATCTTAAAACAACGGGTGAAAAAGGCATTGGATGCAGAATGTTTACTGATACCGGCTATACAGTAAGATTCAATTTCAATAAAGGTTCTAAGATTATAATCAATAAAGATTATATCAATGCCGATTCCATTGACTTATGGAACTTAAAGGATTTAAACAACTTTGAAAAGCCTAGCTATACGATTGAACTTAATAAAAATGCAAACGTATTAAGTGTCTGGAGTTATATTGTTAAATCTTTTTTACATAATAATGTATTACGTTTAAATGAAAGTAAAGTCCCTGTTATAGACGGTATTAAACAGTACTATGATAATGTGACATTAAACAAGCGTAGAACGTTTGCAGATGAACACGGCATTGATAAAGCATACATAACTGGGAATAAAGATGCATGGCTTGAAGTATTGAGATCTAACGATCTTGAAGATGCATGGGATGATTTTTTAGACAGCTTAAAAGCAATAAGAAAAGCATCAAAAGGGAAAACAGAAAACAACTCATATAAAAACGAGTACGAAAAGTTTCAAGATGAAGTTCAAGCATGTGATTCATCTGAGGAAGTTTTTAAACGGTTGAATGTGGGTATAGATTTATTACTCAGATCACCTATGCAGCGGTCATTGATCGTAGTAGGAGATCCGGGTAGCGGAAAAACAAAAACCGTAACCAAGTTTCTTGAAGATACTTTAGGTTCAATCGGAAATAAATGGGAATATGCAGTATTAAGCAGAATATCTGACAGCCAGCTTTATGAAATCTTATACAAAAATAGAAACAAAATAATTGTATTCGATGAAGCATCGGCATTTTTAACTCATGGAAAGAACAAAGCGGTTCAAGACATGCTCAAATCAACTTTGCAATTTTCAAAACTTACCAAAGATGAAGAAAAAGAGTTTTACGGTGGAATTCAAGCAAGGAAAGAAACCAAAACCGTATTGCCGTTTAAGAAACTTGTTAAAGACGATCCAGTGCATTCTAATATAATCTATTATAGAACTAGGAATACTCATAAATTCATAAATCCGAATGATGAAAATGAGATTATAGAATACTGCAGAAAGCTTGATACATTTATCAGCAAAGGCGGTATTGTAGGTTATGAATCCTTTAAAAACGGTGAAACGGTTGCCATGGCTCTGCCGGAAAGATTTTACTTTAACGGCAAAATTATATTCATATCGAATGACAACCTTGAAGATATCAATCCGGCAATTATAGACAGATCTTACAAGGTAAGTATCAATCTTTCTAATGCCGGTATGATTGATAGAATAAGGATTATTGCATCTGATATGTTTGATTCAAAAGATATTGAAACTGTGATCAATGAACTGACCAAAAGGAATAAACGCATATCGTTAAGAACCTTTTTCAGTGCAATGAATGCATACGCAACAAATCCTGACAGCGATTACTGGAAAATCGCATCTTCTCTTTAAAATGTAAAAATCTGTCATATAAAATATGACAGATTAACATTTTCAAGCATTTTCTGATACATGAAAAATTATTAAAAAATATAAATATTATATATATAATAATAATTCAGGAAACAGAAAATGTTTAAATGGGTCGAAAGCGGAAAATTTTTCAGTAATACAGATGTTTCAAAAAGCAGAATAACACAGTATACAAATGTAACAGAAGAACCGGAAGTTAATCTGTATGCTAATCTGACTAAAACTGAAAGCAGTACAAATCTTATCAATTATCAAAACAGAATATATATCCACGGTATTGACAATACCGATACATTTCCGTTTTTTGAAATGACTGAAAAGGATGGATTACCGATTACAGTTAATTTCAAAATGAAGATAACCTCTAAAACAAATGATTACCATGATATAGGGGTATGCGATTATTTTTTCATGGTAGATGAACAAACCCCAAATTCCGGTGCGTTTGGAATTAAATATATAACAGCTTTACGGCATGTTTTAATTCCGGCATTATGTAATAATAATGGTTCTTTAATATATCCTTTAACAGACAGTATGAAATCAGACTGGTTCGATGTTACGATTACCATGTATACAAACGTTGCACAGCTTGCAGTAAACGGTTATATCATAAATACTGTAAAATGGAGTCCAAGCTATAAAAACGGTTTCAGACTGAGAATAAAAGGTGAATATTTTAATTTTGATTATTCAGATATCACTGTTTCAAGAATGAAAAATGTAGTAACAGATGTTGAATTTGAACCGGTAATCGGTCAAAGCGATGTTACTAACGGCACTATTACTTTGACAGCAGGATACACACTGACAGGAGAATAATATATGTATATTACAAAATTTGGTGAAGTCCTGAAACTGTTTACAATTGATGATTTTTCATATGGAAATCATAAATTATTAACTAATGTATATGATAATTCCGATATAACTGAAAATATTTTTAACAGTACTTTATATAATTATAAAAAATCAAGTGTTCTTGATTTAGTTGACAATACTACTGTTTGTACAACAAAGAATCTTGATTATATACAAATAGCATTAAACACTGTTAAATCCAGCAGTACAAATAAGGATAAAAAGTTATTCTTTAAATGTAAATTTACATTAAGAGATACTATAGAAAATCAATATATTGCTATAATCGGTGATTATAATCATGTTTCATGGGTTCTTATTGAAATAAACAATAATAAGCTTGAATTCTATGATAATGAATCTGCTGATATAACAACAAATACGTTAGTTAAAAGCATCGATATTCCAGAGGGTTGGATTGACTTTGAAATCGATTCACATTTCGATGAGGATTCCGGCTTTTTCAGGCATACTATAAAGATTAACAATGATTTAGTTGTTGAAAACATTTCCGGCAATAAGAAAAGTGCTGAGAATTATAACTCATTATGTTATGATGATGGACTTGTATTATATAATATACATCATAAATACAAGTCATATTTGATTTATAAGGATATTTCAATCCAACGGCAATATGACTTGTTCATTAAAAAACCAGAGGTTAAAATACAGTTATACAAGAATGATGAATATATCATTTTAAATCCTCTTATAAATATAGATCCGACTTTACAAGCCAATAACGAAACATCACGGTATACCTTTGTATGGGATGATGGAAGTACAATGCCTACTAGAGTAGTAGACTATTTCGATGAAGAATATAAAGTTTTTTCATGCACAATAACAGATTCTTTATCCCAAGTAACAAATGCAAGGATACTTGTTGAAAACTTCAAAGAATACACTAATAACATTGTTAAGTATTGCTGGTTAACAACCGGTGAGGTTAATAAAACTATAACATTTAAATCAAATGCGGAAATCATTTCCTTAAGATATGTTGTTCAAGATATTTACGGTGAACTGTATTATGGTTCATGTGCTATAAACAATATTAAAGCAATGCTGGTTAATAATGATGAAACAGCTAGTGAAGAACCATCGGAAGAAAATCCATCAGAGAATCCATCTGAAGAACCTGTTACAGATCCGGTTAGTGATGAACCGTCAGATGAACCAAGTGAGTCGTCAACAAGTGAACCTAAAATTATTGAATACCATGAAAATGATGGTGAATTTGTCGAAGGTGTTCAAATCAATGAGGATGAACATATTGATTATAGAATTGTTTCAATCTTATGGAATACTGGTGAAACAACAAAATCAATTGATATTGATGTAAATGAGAATGAGTATAATGTTTATACTTGTAAGATAACAGACAGCCTTGGAAATGTTACCACGGATTCTATTGTTGTTGATAAATTTGTTGAACCGTATAACGATGTGTCGAGAATCATCTGGGATGGTTCATATACAAATGATTCTTATATTGTAGATACCACCGATGAATGTTCAATCCATACATGTGCTGCATTCGACTTGTTTGGTAATTCAAGTGTTGCTTATTTCACCGTTGAAAACTTTAAAAAATATGCTAAAAACAAAGTTAAAAGTTATTTATGGAATACTAATGAAACTACCGAAACTATCAAAGTTACTGACTTTGAAGAACAATACAAACCGTTCTATTGTACGGTAACAGATACCTATAATGCCAAAACCACAGACAGCATTATATTAACTAATTTCCTTGAACTGTTCCCTAACGGCATTGTTTCATATCAATGGGATAACAGACCTAAAGGAAATGTTCTTGATGTAGATTTACAGACAATTGAGGATTATAGAATATACACATGTTATGTTACCGACAAATATGAGAATGTAGCATCATATCCATATGTGGTATTAAAACCTCTTTCAATGAATTATGACAATGCTGTTACCTACAAATGGAATACCGGTGAAACAACACGTACAATCCGTGTTAATGTGGATGAAATACAAGATACTGAAACATTCTGGTGTACGATTACAGATGCATATCAACGTAATACAACTGATAGCATTCAGATAGATAATTTCAGTACTTATACTAATGAGATTTTAAGCTATAAGTGGAATACCGGTGATACAACTCAGTCTATTGTTGTTGATTTGAATGATATTGAAAATCTTGAAATATTCTATTGTACTGCTACCGATAAATTTGATAAAAAAGTAACAGACAGTATTCAGATAGATAATTTCAATAACAAGTTTAATGAAATATCAAGTTATAAATGGAATACTGGCGATACAACTCAGTCTATTGTTGTTGATTTAAATGATATTGATAACTTTGATGTTTACTATTGTACTGCTGCAGATAGCTTTGATAAGAAAGTAACAGAAAGTATTGTAGTTAATAACTTCAAACCTATTGAGAATGAGATTACAGCTTACAGATGGGATACCGGCGATACAAGTCAATCTATAATTGTTGATTTAAGCAATATAGAGGATTACGATATTTATTATTGTACTGCTACCGACAGCTTTAATAAAGCGGTTACAGAAACTATTGTAGTTAATAACTTCAAACCTATTGAGAATGAGATTACTGCATACAGATGGAATACCGGTGATACAAGTCAGTCAATAATTGTTGATTTAGATAATGTTCTTGAATTTGAGCAGTTCTATTGTACTGCAACGGATAAATTCAATAAAACTGTAACCGATTCTATAACCGTTGATGCATTCAAGGAAATCACAAACAGTATTAAATCTTATGTATGGTTTAACGGTTTAACAACTGAATCAATCCTTATCAATACCGATAATATTGATAATGAGATGATTTGCTGGTGTACTGCTACCGATGAATACAACAATAAAGCAACGGACAGTGCAGTAGTATTAAGTACTAAAGAGATTACTTATGATGAAATTACATATAAGTGGAATACTGATGAAGTTACTCAAAGCATTATAGTTCCGGCATTTGATGATGAATATAATGTTTACTCATGTACTGCAACCGTTGGGAACAAAAAGGTTACAGATTCTATTGTTGTTGATGATTTCAAACAGATTGAGTATGAAATTGTAGGGTATGAATGGAATACCGGCGAATACGAGCAGAATATTAATATCAATCTGCTTAATTTTAAACTGCCTACAATTATATCATGTAAGGCAACGGATTCACTTGGAAGAAGTACTGAGGGATTTGTAACGCTTGCAAACGGTGAACCGGAATTTACCTATGAATGGAGTACCGGCTCTACAGATCAGGAAATTTCACTTAGAAAGAATGGTATATATGAACTGATTGTAACATGTGAATCCGGTCAGACCAAGAGAACCTCGATTGAATTAGAGGGTCTTGGTGACAGACCTACAGTTGCAATTGATACCATTCCGGGGGATATTGAAGAAGGGGAAAGCATTGTTATTGAAGCTTTAGCCACAGACCTTGACGGTACTATTGAAAAGTACCGCTGGTACAAAGTTGCTGATGATGGAACAACCCGTATATTCATGGAAGAATACGGAGAAGACCAGCAATCGATTACCTTACGGAATGTTAAGAAGTCTGATATTTACTATCTACAGGTTGAAGATGATGACGGTTATATTGCTGAAACCGAAATCAATATTGACTTCAAAGACTATACAGATGTTATGTTCTATAGATATATGAACAAGACTTATATCATCCCGTTACATGCAGTAGAAACCGATAATTCAATTCATGTACATAAGAATTCAAGGGATTTATTCGCACGGTACGTTGATGAAAATGATGAGTTAGCATCTCATATTCATATTAAAATCAATAATACTGTTAAACGGTTAAAGAAACTATAATTATTTTAAAAATGTGATATATTGTGATATATATCACATTTTTAATTGATTGCTATTGACTTTTTAAAAATAATTTAGTATTATATATAGCATAGAATGAATTGAGAGAGAGAGGACTAGAAAAATGGAAAATTTAAACGCTACTGAACTGAATGCTATCGTTGATACTTATTGCGATCTTGCGGCTAAAGCAAAGGAAATCGAAGAACAGATGAAGACCTTAAAATCTGTTATCGTTGAACAGATGGATTCTCTGAATGTTAAAAAGATTGAAACTGCAGAAAATACTATCACTATGAAAAAGGCAATCTACAAGGATTACGATGCAGCTATTGATTACTTAAAAGAAAAAGCCCCATCAACCCTTGTATTAAAGGTAGATGCTACAAAGGTTAAAAGTGCAATTAACGTGGGTATGCTTAACGAGTCCGAACTTGCTCAGTACACTAAACTGAGTGAACGCATTTCATTGACCCCAGCTAAGAATAAATAAATTGATATGTATATCACGGGTTTAATGTTTGACAATGCGTTACGTGTATAGTATGTTTGAATTGAAATAATATCGAATTTAGAAAGGAATGTGAAAATGTTTGAATTAGCGACTGATTTTTCAAAACGTACTGTATATCCAGAATTTTTAGATATTGATCCGAACTGGGATTATGAGGAATCCCAGAAACAAGCTACACGATATATTAAGACCTTGATCTGCAGAAACATAGAGATTCCGAATAAAGAACCGAACCTGAGAAACGATGGATTAGAATGGAAGATCAATCCGACAGTTATTAAATGCTTTCTTGATATTATAAATAATATTGATGTAAGACATTGGGAATATATAGGTTATTCATCGTTACGCAATGTTGGTGTTTTCACATGGGAAGAAGCTATTTATGGTGAATACAACCTTATATTATCAGAAAAAAGTGACTTTTTAGATAATGAAAGAATTTTATTTAGCGATTTGGATATTATAATTAATACTGATACTATGAATCCATCATGCATACATATATATATTTCATTTGTAGTCACAAATCAGATTACAAAAGAAAGCAAAATAAAAGAATTTTACAATACTGCTAATTTTATAAATTACTATAACAATATAACAAAAAATAATGGAGATCTATAAATGATGTATACGATATTTGATGAATATTTTATATGTCTAGTGCATGATATTTTAAATGACCAATTAAATGAGGATAATGCATCTCAATTAGTACCAGTAGAAGATTCTGAGTTTGTGTATAGGAATTTAACAATCCCCATTGGAACTACTTTTGATAAAAGCTTAAATATAGTCGTTGATGGGAAACATGTAGACTTATCATACATAAGTTTCAATCACGATAAATTTAATAAATTTTTAACAAAAAATATAAGATCACAAGCATTTGATGGTATATCTGCAAACATCGGCAGAATTGTAAACGTAGATAATTTAAGTGCTGAAATTGGTAGTAGATTAAGCAAGATAGTATCAGACTTAGAAGATTCTAATATTCCAAGTAGTTTTTCACAGGTGTATTATGAGAATGACGTTAAGAATTTATCTAAAAAAATTCCGAATACATTTGCACTTGCACGATTTAATGTCGGATTTTTAAAACAGCATGGTATTAAAGTTTTGCGTACATTTAATAACCACATGTTCTAATTGTGTCAGAAAAGCTAGAAAAACAAGTTTCTAATTATATTAAAAATAAGATAAACGGCAATTATTCAAATATCGACATTCTTGACACCAATGAACAAAATTATGTATACGGTTTTCTAAAAAATATCATCTATGATGATATTAAAACATATACATATGTTCCGTTAAGCTACAATCCAATAGACGGTAAAGTAATAAGAAAACAAGCTAAAAAGGATAAACCAAAAGACATTATGAAAGATATGGAAAAACATTGTGTTTTCAGCAGTATTTTTCATAGAACGTATTTTGACAACCACTTGCAAACCAAACATCTTACACATTCTGTATGCTATAATGGAAGTGAATTTATTATATACAAATATGACTCTGCAATGGATGAGTATATTTTCAAAGCGTTAAGAGAACCGGATCGTTATAATGTAACCATAATTGAATCATTCAGATCGTTTTTAGAACGAAAAGGAATACTTGAATCATTATACAAATAATTTTGAAGATTAGAAACTTCTAAGGAGATTTTAATGGATTATGTGGTATATGTACTAAGCAAAGACGGCAAACCACTTATGCCGATTATTCGGCGTGGAAAGGTAAGACATTTATTACGTGACAAAGCTGCTAAAATAGTCAATTATCGACCTTTTACAATACAATTAACACATGATGTACATATAGTGACAGAAGATGTCACATTAGATGTTAAACGGATTGATGAGAACCATGTAAAGTGGACTGCATCAACTAAAGATAAGTTATTGTGTGAAAGTATTGTAGAATCAAAAGCCAGACCTAAAAAGCCTAAGAAACCATATCGCAAACAAGTCAAAAAGCATAGATACAGAAAACCATTATCATTGAAACGCAAGGGGGTGTCAAATGCCGGAAAGTAAAAACATCAAAGCTGTTGAAATTGATAAAAACCATGAAAAGAGATACGTCATTATTGATGCAACTACCGGGGAACTTCTCGATGATGCTCAAGGATATGGATTTAAAACTGCACAGAAAGCATATGCATCTTATGGGTATAAAAGCAAGCTTAACGGAAGAAAACCTGCAAATAAGGCAGTCATAAAGGCATGGATTAAAAAAGACCCGAAACATGCAAAATTCATTAAACACCTTGACAAAGTTATTTCAAACGGTTTCTATCCAGATGATGATCTCACTGATTATGAGTTTAAAAAATATATCAAAGATACTATCGAAAAGGTCATCTCCGAAACAGATTTTGAGATTCCTTTCAATGTTTCTGAACTAAAAACCTTTCTTGGATACAAATAATCTATTTTTCATGCATTTTCAAATGAAAATGCATTTTTTTATTTTTATATATATTATATATATAACATATTAATAAAAAATATAAAAACCATCATTCCTATATCAAAAATTTTCCATAATCCCCCGAAATACTGCACTTTTGCAGCATGAATTGATTGATTCTAACGGCTCGTTCTGGTCTTGAAGTAGTACTTTTTAATGAAAAGTGGCTCAAAGTGCTAATAAACTATTTCAGTTTTGGGAAAGTTTATTACATGTTTGGGGGTGTTTTGACTGTTTTTAATCGGTTGTAAGGTACTAGAACTGGGTTCTTGATGGGTACAGAGTCATAAAACATGCTCAAAGTATCAATAAACTATTGCCAAAGGGCAATAGTTTATTGCATGTTTGAACACTTTTGATTACTTTTTAACCACTTGTAAACCTTAGAGCAAGGCTCTGTACTGTTACAGAATCCATAAAACACCCTCAAAGTATCAATAAACTATTGCCAAATGGCAATAGTTTATTGCATGTTTGAGCATATTTGATTACTTTTTAAACAGTTGTAAACCTTTAGAACACGGTTCTAAACTGTTACAGACCCATAAAACATGCTCAAAGTTGCGATAAACTATTGCCAAAGGGCA
>Ga0256405_10004812_pt1 | contig 24545 bp, 24 predicted proteins | sample RumenRJG_02DNA_FD_189096 | JGI IMG/M metagenome (GOLD analysis project Ga0256405, IMG submission 189096) | Bovine rumen microbial communities from Lethbridge, Alberta, Canada - RJG_02 | ecosystem: Host-associated > Mammals > Digestive system > Stomach > Rumen | place: Canada: Alberta... | reverse complement strand
CCGGGTTTCTTACTTTCGTTCGATCTGCATTTGTCCACGACACCCCCGATCCTGCGGGAAACGATCAGGCAGAAGTCAGCTAGTCTTCCTCATGAGGCTCTCACCTCCCGCAGGGATCTCCTGCAGCCGCCCTCATTGCGTGATCCTGCAAAAGCAGGGCTGTGACTGGACGGAAGTATCATTGTCCTCTGAGACTTTCAATGCACATTGCAGTCGCCACCTGCCTTTTGTATCCTGATGTTTGCCGCTCCTCCGGAAATGCCGGGATCATCGCGCATCGATCTCGTATGCTCACGGGGTTAACCGATATCTCAGAGAAAGTACCTGATGAATGTGTATTCAGTTGTTAAGGTCCGTGAAGGGACCTGGTTCCACTTTTGTTTCTTCGTCTGATTGACGCATTTCCTATCGACCGGAAATTGTCCCCTCATTAGGTAGGCAGCGGGAGGGGTCGTTTTTTAACGGTCTGCGGCAAAAAAATGAAAAAATATATGGAAAATCCGAATTTCATTTTTTATAGGCTTTTTTTATGCAACAGTTGCATATTTCATGAGGATGTTATATCATTGCTGTAAATAAAGGGAATCCAAACGGAGGAAACGATATGCTGCAGCGAAAAATCATGAGGGCTCTTATAGACTGGAAAGAATCATCAAGTAACGATTGTCTTGTCATAAGGGGCGTACGCCAATGCGGAAAAACATATATCGTCAGAGAGTTTGCGAAAGCTCATTACGAAAATGCTGTAGAAATCAACTTTATTGAACGTCCGGAGATGAAACAGGCATTTTCCGGCTCGCTGGATGTGGATACTATGATACAGGGGATCACGTTGCTGTCTCCTGATCTTAAGTTTGTGCCGGGGAAAACGCTGCTTTTTCTGGATGAGATCCAGGACTGCCCTTCCGCAAGAACATCACTGAAATTCTGGGCGCAGGACAGTCGTTATGACGTGATCGCTACCGGTTCACTCCTCGGCATAGATTACAAGGATATCGTTTCGATTCCTGTAGGCTATGAAACACAGATCGATATGTATCCTCTGGATTTCACTGAATTTTTATGGGCTCTTGGAATTGATAACAATATGCTGGATTCTCTGTCAGACTATATAGACGGCAGCAGCGCTGTCCCTGATGCGATTCACAGCGCCATGATGCAGCACTTAAGAGAGTATCTTGTGATCGGAGGAATGCCCGACGTCGTCAATGCATATTTGGAAAACAAGGATTATCAACGCGTTCAGATGATTCAGGATAAAATTCTCCGTGATTATCAGGATGATATTGCGAAATACGCTGACAACTCTGTGCGGATCAAGGCAAAAAGGTGTTTTCTCTCTATCCCGCGGCAACTTACGAAAGACAATCATAAGTTCCAGTATTCTGTAATAGAAAACAAAGGCACCGCAAGAAAATTTGAGAGCAGCCTTGACTGGCTCAGGTCAGCAGGAATGATCGTTTACTCGTATAATGTGTCTCTTCCTGCTTTCCCTTTGACTGCTTACGTTAAGGAGTCTCAATTCAGGATCTATTTATGTGATATCGGCTTGTTTTCTGCTATGTTCGGATATCAGCTGAAAGCTGCTATCCTGAGCGATACACTTGATGGTCCGGCGAAAGGCGGACTTTATGAAAGCCTGATTGCAGATATCTTTTACAAAAGCGGCCGGGACTTATATTACTACAAGAAGGACGATTCCACACTGGAGATCGAGTTTCTGCTTGAAAAGGATGCCCATGCCATTCCTGTGGAAGTCAAAGCGAAAAAAGGCTCAACAAAATCCTTGAATGAGCTGCTGAAGAATTCTCAAATACCTGTTGGGTATAAATTAACCGCACAGAATGCAGGCAGAGTGGATAAAAAAACCACCCTGCCCTTATACCTTGCAGCATTTCTGTGACGATAACGGTTATTTCCGAAGCAGCTTCGCCCGGATCCGATCCATCCTCTGCGTCACTGCAGCACAGCTGATCCCTTCTCTTTCAGCGATGTCGCCGGGCCTTTTCATCAGTATCGCGATTTCATATAGCAGCTCCTTCTGATCATCTGTAAGGTCTTGTATCGCCCTGAAAAGCTCTTCGTCATCGAGATTGGAAATAATGTCTTCAATGGCATCCTCCAGATAGCAATCCTCTTCTGTGAATGTCTCCTTAAATCTTTCCTGCAGCGGATTCATGCCATCCGTCCTCTGCGCCGATTCCTTAAACTCGGTCATCTGCTGATTATGGATGCAGAAGATGCGTTCACTCTTGAAGACTTCCCAGTCGAATTTGATGATTTCCAGGATATCTTCTTTCTTCATTCCTCCCCGGAATGCCTCCATCGCGAACCTGCGCTCATCGTTTCTGAACTTCTTATATCTGGCCTGGTAATTAAATTTCATCTGTAAACCTCCTGATTTTTCGTTTGATGTAGCTTCTGAAAAATCAGGGGTTTACGGTGAGCGAGCCCGCGGCCGCATTTTTCTCTGCATATGCGTCTGCCTTTTCCTCTCAGGTTTGTCTGGCAGATGCGCATACATAAAAATGGGCATAAAAATAGCCCCGTACCCATTTGGATACGAGGCGTGCCTCACATTATCTTATTCAGTTTATTGGCTGTACATCTCCCAGCATATACAGTCTATCGCCTTCTGACTCTCATGTCACTTCCAGCTTTCTATCTGTTTTACCTTCATGTTTCTATCGGTATTTCTCTCAGAAAACTCTCTCAAAACCTCTCACAAAACTCTCTCTTTTTGCGTCAGCGACGATGGGAGCGGCATCCGCAGCTGTACGCCGTCCGGATCAAACGGTCCGGACATTCCTCCTGGCTGATTGTTCGCTTTGAATTCCAGGAAGGCAAGACCGAACAGGATCACCGCTCTTCTCTTCTTTCGGTACAGTGTGCTTTCACCCATATTCAGCACTTCGCTGGCCTCCGCCATCGTATAATCAAAGCTGTTCATATAGCAGGTGTTCAGGATATCCACGTATTCCGGCCCGTATTTGCCGAAGTTATACACCTTATATCTGAGCGCCTCCATGATCCGGATCATCCATCCGGTCTGCATGATCCTTTCGATCTGGCGCTGATAGTCATCTCTCCTGGATTCTGTGGCAAACCATTCCAGTCTTACGAGGGCCTGGCTCATTTTTCTTCCTTCGTCTTCTTCCAGCGGGCCGCCATCCAGTCCGTAGCACAGCTCAGTCACCACGTTATTGGCTGCGTCCGTATTATATCTGCAGACATCATGGAATGTCTCCAGAAGGGATGATCCCAGTTCTTCCATTTCTTCCTCACTGGTCAGAGCCATCTGACACAGTCTTTTGATTCTTGTATCCACATCCTTCTTAGTTCTCATAGATTCTCCCTTTCCTCAGCATCCACTTCTGCCTCGTCCCGTCGTCAGCAGCGCCCGGGTAAGGGAAAAGACCCTGGCGGTCTGCCTTCGTAAACAGGATTCTGCCGTTTTGCTGAAGTCGCCGGCTTTACCGTATGCCGGATCACGGCTCCCGTAAACCGTCTTCGTTCTTATGCGCTCTTTACTTCTCTCTGCAGGCTCTTTGCACACTGCTCGACTGCTCTGGTATAGACTGCATCCTCCTCCGGATCCATCGGTCCCTTGAACCAGCTGCGGAAGCGGAGCATCGCATCCCTGTCATTTTGTTCCGCCTGCTGACAGAGTCTGGTGAAACTGGCCTCCAGATTGAATTCATCCATACTGATCTCTTTTATCGTTCTCATCATCTTCCCGTTCTCCTTTCAGATCTTCACCAGCTGCCAGCTGGCCTTGCTTACGTTGAACCGGATCACATAGATCCGCTCCTGGCTGCCGATCATCCCCTGACACTTATATGTCCAGACATCGTCGCCGTTATACTTTTCTTTCTCCATCTGCAGGATCTTTCCGATCCTCAGAACATGTACGTTATCGTTCCGATCGCGTACCCGGAATCTGTGCGGGACCGGAGGTTTGTCCGCAATAAACGTGCAGACTACATCAATACTTCTCTGAATCTTTCTCATTTCACATCTCCTGCCCTCTGCATGTTGTTGCGCTTTACATAATGTGAACATTTGTTCTTTTCGACGCTATTCTACTCCGTTTACTGGTCTGTGTCAAACATTTATTTGCAACAGAATTCGAAGTCGGACTTTATGTACCGACTATCTTCCATGCATTTCCACATTTAATATCCGTAATATTATATTATGTTAACCACAGTTTTTTTAATAAACGCAATGAAAAAGGACCGTTCCAATCTCTGTTATAAGATTTTCCCGATCCTTTTCCTCTCTCGTATTCTCTTTTCCAGTCTTTCTTTCTCGGCCGGTCTTTCTCGGTCAGGTGTCTTCCTGTTCGGAAGCCGACGCTGTGGTTTGCCTTGGCCCGCTCCACCTTCATCATATCGATGACCAGTTTCTTTTCCTGTTTTGGCGGAGCGGTCGGCACTGATTTCTTTCGTTTTTTACTCATATGCAATTCCTCCTTGTTCAGTGATGCCTCATTATACCGCAATGATCGCTCCCTCGCCAGCTCGAATCGGTCTTTTGTCCAGGATTCGTTTCATGTCCTCACGGGTCTTCCGCACAGCCGCAAGCATATCTTCTTTATCGTCCGGAAGCCAGCCCTGCATTTGGATGACGTTGGACGGATGAAGACCGAAATAGAAGCAGCGCTCCAGCTGCAGATCCGCAATGAAACGTTCCTCTTCCTCCAGGTACTCTCCGATCGTGCATTCAACGAAGGAGCCTTCCTGCACGGCGTCATACAGCGGACACCCGGGATCCGTATGGACCGTTCCGGTGAAAATCAGAAACGGCTGCGTGTCATTGACCAGGCGGGCTGTCTCCCGGGCATGCGGTTGCTGATTCCCTGAACCTGCCGCCCCGAAGATAATGTTGAGCGCATATGATCCTTCCGGAGGAGATCCTGCAGTTGTTCGCCTTGAGGCAGATCGCATCGGATGATGTGATCCTCACGCCGAAGCTTTTGAAGTGATGCATAGTCCCCGCCCTGCCATTTGGTAGCGGAGCAGGATCCGCAGCGGAGGAGCCTGTCAGGGCCGTAAGCCGCGAAGCGGTGCGCAGCAGCCTTGACAGGCGCTGACGCGAGGATACGATCCCGCTGCAAATGCAGGGCGCAGCTAACCGATACGTTGTAACAAAAAAGATGATCTGCCATTGCTCCCCAGCGATCAGATCATCTTCCCCTAAAAAGAAACGCCACAGACACAGTGCAGCAATTACATACCGCCGAGACGGCAGGTGTGTGGAATTCAGTCTTGCCGACTGTTTTCCAGATGCTGGCGACCGCATACTCTGCTTTGTTTTTTTGTTCAACCCTGATGGGTCAATTCCACTTTAAAGGGTCTGACAACTTATGTCAAACCCTTTTATGTTCTGAATTCTCCTGTCACAAAGAATTATGTGGAATTAACCCTTACAAGTGGATTTTAACTTTTTACTCAACGCTCAATTTTCTTCAGCTTGTTAGGAAGCTCTATTGTTTTCAAACTGTTGCAACCTTGAAAAGCATATCTTTCAATCAGCTTAACGCTGTCAGGAATAGAAATGCTATCCAAACTGGTACAGTTGGAAAATGCGTATTCTTTTATCTCTTTAATGCTATTCGGTATCTCGATATTCTTTAGATTCCAGCAGTCTGTAAATGCGTTTTTCCCTATCGACTTCACATTATCCGATATCACAACACTTCTAAGTTTTTTCCAGCCATTGAATGCAAATTCTCCAATTTCCGTCACATCATCCGGTATCTCTATTTCCTCTGCCAGGACCCCATTAATAAATATGTCCGGTGGATTATTGGTAAACACGCCATCCACAATAATACTTGGCCAAACAAGACCTTCGTCCAAAAAACACCTATAGTTCTCAAGATAGATACACTTTAGCTGCCTGGTATTGGAGAATGCGGCTCTCTCGATCTTTGTTACGCTGCCTGGTATAGAAATGCTAGTTACAGGAGAATAAGCGAAAGCGCTATCGCTGATTGTTTGCACTCCATCAGGAACAACCACTTCAGTGTCTTCTCCTTCATATCCGACTAAAACACCTTCTTTGATATCAAAACTCATACTGGTCTCCTTTCTTTAACCACCAAACTGACACTATTTCCACTAACCCAATATATGCATCAGATTATCCAGTGTGATGATCATAATGTTCTTGCCTTTGTCTATCTGAGCCAGGGCATCCTTGCACTTCTTTCCCATGCCGGACATAGCTGCATAGTTATTAAGAACAAGATAGTCCGTTTTCCCGGAAACTGCTTTCCTCATGAGACCACCCCTATCTATAACTCTTTTTACAATTGGATTATTCGGACTGTCCGGACCACAATATTCACCATCCACTAACTCATAATCCAATCTATCGAAGACAAATGCTTTGTTTGTAAAGTCAATTTCATCGACTGTCTTCACCAGAGAATATATCCTTTCAATTTGAGCTGCTTCTTCTGAATCCTGTGTACCTGCTTGTGGAGAACCAACTTCTGCAGAATTCTTGTTCGGTTGATTTGCGGTCCCAAGTTCTTTTTCTGTTACTTTTCCTCCTAGAGAACTGCCTGGCTTAAAGTCACCGGTATCAATCTGGGCGATTGTGTTTTCTTCCATTGCCTTAACGATTTTTTTTGCGACCTTTTCATTAAATGGATCAGGGTAGGAATCTATTGTTGCCACCGTCTTCCCTCTCCATTCGATTGTAACTAACTTATTCCTTCTAAAGTCAACAGCTTTAGCATCATACCAATATGTACTGTAATTCCGCCAGTTCTTCTGGTCTGAATCCACTGCAAACAACACATAATCTATACTTTCCATGCCTTGCACATTCTCACAAAAGCTGTCGAATTCCTCGGAAACAGAATCGTCATCCCATTCTTGATCACTGATTTCATCGATCAATGTATGTGGTTCGTCATCTTCCCAAAGAAGGTTTGAATCAAATGCGTCTGAAATGAGTTTTCTACGTGACTCGGGAGCGATGAATTCCTGAATTAATGAATCTTTAACTACTAATTCCGGCTCTGCTTCGTTTTCAAATGCAAGTTCAAAATATGCCTTCTCTTTTCCGGATGTCACATATATATGTGCTGAATAAACTGTCATTCCCATAAACAACGCCTCCCTAATTCCTGTGAAAAATAAGCATCTAACTCAATACAAGACGGGTTCTTGTGAGTTCATCTCGTCATATTCCTCAAGATGCTCCTCATATTTCAACTTTTAATTATCGCAGTTCACCTTCTCTTTACTCGAATATGAACTGCCATTCATCCTCATCCCACGAACCGTTTTCTACTTCGTATAATTCAAATAATCTATCCAAAGGAGCATTGATAATCATAATATCTTCTGTCTCAAAAAAACTCATGGCATTTTCTGCAAATTGAATTGCATGCTGTTTATCCCCGAAATAACCTAGCACATTTTCTGCTATTTCATGTGCTGGGCCTCTATATACTAAATAACAATTGTCTTTTAGTGGCTCTTGTATTTCCCAATCAGGAATATGTATATGCTCATACTGCTGCCTTATTCTATAAACATAGTATTCCGCATTTTCATCTGTTTCGGGTTTTGCCTTTATTTCAGAAAGCATTTTTTCAATACATGCCAAATCGTAACTTACTCCCATTATGTACTTATAATACTCACCTTCATCGTATTCTGTGCTTTCAATCAATACATAAATGGCAAGTTCATCATTACTGAATGCGTTGTCTTCAAGAATGTAGGCATTCATTTTTCTTTACCTCCTTCTTTGTTAAGCTACATTTCTTATGCGTCATAGCAGCTATAATCCATTTCTACTGGTTCATCATTTTCTTAAAGATTTCAAGAACTCCTTGACTTCATCACTTGGAGGGCCATAAGTGATAATCATATTGGTAAGCCCTTCATCAACCAGATTGTCACCAGTAATGTTCTTATAGCCTTCTACAATGGGAGTAATATCTATCATGAAGCCATTGTCTATTTGTAGAGGAACCCGGTTTGCGCCATCCCAAACATAAGGGAGCATGTCGCTATTCCTCTGATTATCAAGTTTGAGGATCATGTGATCAGCCCACAAGTCTGGCTTCGATGCTCCGTTTGCATTGGCAAATGCTCGCGAAAAAGCTTCAATGTTTTCAAGCTCAAAATTATTAATAATGAGCAAATTCATATATGCTGCAAGGGTCCTGCATGTAACTATTTTATTTCTCTGATCGTTATATCCCCATTTATGTTGCTTAGTGTATAGCATCGTTAACGCAGAAGGGATATTCTTTATTGTTTCATAAGATAAATCAAGTTGAACCTTGGCTTCTGTAGCGGCAGTGATTAATTCACCGGCATAAAGGCCAATGACACCCTTCATTACTGAAAGTACATCTTCGTCATGATCCTTATTGTATTTCATCACTTCCGCAGGATCCATCTCGCCCAGTTTTATTATTTCCAAGGCTTCTTCAGTATGAATCTGTAATTTCATATTTATCGCTCCCTTCCTTTTAATTCTTGTTTCTATAAAGACCCCTGTTCTATAATTGCTCTAACAATCTACCACTTACCCGGTTTTTATACAGATTCAAGGATACAAAAACGCCTGGCTGATCTTCATCCATATCTACAAATATGAAACATTTCTCCCGGAGTTCCTCCATCATCAACTTTGGGTCAAAAGTGATGCTCCCATCCTCTCCTGTTTGTTTCTTAGCCTTTATCACAAGATTTTCTGATAACTCCGGTTCGTATACGATTTCATTTTCACATCCAAAATCTGTAAGAAAATTACAAATAGTGAACAGTTCATACGATGAGGCTTTTTTTATGAGATCCTCAGTGCACTCTTCCTCCGACATCCCTTTTTCTAAATCCATCATTGCGATAACCATTAAAGCTTTGTCTGTATTCCTTTCAGTTTCCATCGTCAAATCCAATCTCACACGATTCACTCCGGCATGTCTTGCAATATCCATCAAGTCCATTGCATGCCCTGCTGCTATCGAAAGCTTCGCATCAAATGGCGCTATACTTTCTCCTGATTTTATTTTTTTCGTGTTTGCATTATACAGATTATCAAGATCTCTGAATCGATACTTTATTGCCATGTTATGCTTCCTCCAATTCTACGTGTCTATTATGGGAATTCTGCAACTACGCTATTGCCTAAAAATTAATATCTATATGACCTTACTTTTATCTCACCGTCATCAAACAAATACTCAACAGCTGCAAAAGGATAGCCTTCATCCGATGTAAAGGTGGCTGTCAGTATCATTTCGGATTCAGTCGTCCTAGAAAAATCCGCAAACCTCTGGAAATCCTTCTGAAGTCCACTCATTTGTTCAGGTGAAATTTTAAGAGAGCCACTCATTTCAAAAGCTTCCTCATATGGTTCGTCCGGTTCTTCACACATGTCATACTTTTCAGCGAACTCGTTTGCCATGTTCATTAGCGCTTGCATTTTTTCCGGATCTTCTTCCCAACTGTCTTCAGCATTCAGCTCCATTCCAAAATTGTATGAGAACCAGGATGTTACATCATTGTAGTTTTCAAATCCTTCAGTATAATCTGGTTCTCTTGCACCTTTTTCATCCAGCACATATAACCATACGCTGTCATCCTGATCATAGTATTCGAGCATTTTTCTCTCGACATTACCAAGCATTCCATCCGGAATCGGTTTTTCCGTACACCAATAAGAACACCCGTATACAGCTTCACCATGTAAAACAATAGCGTTGTATATCATTTCGAGTTCTATTTCTTTAGCATCGACAGCACTTTCAAGCATCTTTGTAAAATCATCTGTCTCTGACCATTGCGTATGATCTTCCTGTTTGATTCCCGCAAAAGAGCCGCCTTTGGTGATCCACGTAGTTCCCGGTTCCCATTCGGATACATCGTTTATGACTATTTCTTTGCCATCTACAGATAAACGCAAAGTGTGTAGATTAATGCTTTCCATATTCATCATTTTGTTGAACTGCTGGATATACCCGATAAGTCTTTCTACTTCCTGTTTCGTCTCATTATTAACATTTTTTATTCTATGCAATTCGCATGTATTGATTTCCCAGCTCATATATACTCTCCTTAATAAACCCTACTTATCCTTATTAGCCTCTGAACTTTGTCATGTCCTTTTCCTTGCCCAATTGCAACACCCCGAGTCTTTCTTTCCTTTTTAGCATCCTCCGCTTTAGTATCTCCGGGAATCCGCACTCCTGACATGGAAAACTGTCAATCTCGGATCCACATCTTGGACAGATCATTTTTTCCACCTCCTCGTTTCTTACTTTTCAAAGTAATCATCAAGAAACAAAACTACCCTCGTTAACCATATATCTTACATTTCATCTCCACAAATAGTATCGCTTGTTTTGCATATCTGCTTCTCTTTGAAATTGGCTCAACGTAACTCACTAATGCTGTTTCTAATGTTAAGTCACCATTATCATAGAGCGGAGCAATTGCATTACATAACTCAGCTGGTAAATTGCCCACATCTTTTCCCTTTGCTGTCAGCAGTTTGAAGTTGTTACTGTTATAAGCATTCTGTTCGTCACGGATTACTTGAATGGAATCTCCGGTCTCCACTTTTTCAATTTGCTCTGTCCTGCCTTCATAGCGAGTACCCTTTGCTTCGAAACGCAAAATGATTTCGCCGGTTATCTCATTCCATAGGCCTTCGAATTGATCCAGATATTCCATCATTCCCGGCTCATAGTAATCGGGACCCACGGTTTTAGAAAGCTCGTTTCGATCGTGTAGCTTTTTCAATTCGACCAGCAGCTTTCTTCTCTGCTCATCGGCTATCATTGGATTCCCTCCGTTTCATCAATTTCTCTGTAATACAGTTCCTGATTCATATAGAACCGATCTAAATAATCATCATAGAAGAGCTTTGAATCACTAAGAATATATTGAAGATTTGAAGTATCTGAGTCGCTGAGGCGGCATCCAAATCTGTTTTCAAGTTCACTTATCAGGTCAAATCTGTCTATACTGCCATACTGATTGACACATTCCTCCAGACAGGTCTTTCTGGTAACGATTGCCCTGCCTTTGCAAAAAACGAGATTACTGAACACATTGCCATAGGATAATCTGTCATCAGAAATCAAGAGATTGGCATAAAACCAATCAGAAAAGCCCAAATCATCAAGCTCAGACACAAAACCATCCTGTTTTATACTCTGTATAGTGAAATACTCGCCATCACCAACATAGTCATATACAGAATCACAGTATTCCCGAATCATGTCTCTCGTTACTCCAGATTTCTCCAACCTACTGATATTAATTATCTGATTAGGCTCAAATTCTATGATTTGAAGACTACGCTTCATTGAAGTCAGAACCTGTGAAAACATCTGGACGTACGCAAAACGTTTTCTATATGGTCTAATGTCCATAATCTCTTCTAGAGTAAGAATATCCTTAAAATAACGTTCGAGGGAAAGATGCTCCCGTATTGCATACCTTGACAACACGTTGTATCCAAGTTCCTTTAAGTTCATGGGATTGATCTCATCCACGTCTGCTTCAGATACAATTCTTCTGTATATTCTCCTGATCTCATCCATGTAATAAAAATCATCCGTCAGTTCTTTTTCCAGAGCCAGACGATGTTCTGCCGTCATCTGTTTCTGATCAACAGTATATACACCATGTTCATAATAACCACGGAACGGCGGAAGATACGACCCTATGGTCGTTGCCTGATCATATCCATATTCATCATGAATCAGATCCGCAAGGTCTTCTGGGCTGATTGGAGAATTCTCGATCAGAAGGTCAAATATAGCCGCATCCCGGTCAAACGTCCCAAATCTGATCACCGGCATCTTACCAAAATGCATATCATGATAACTACCTTCCGGGATTATTTTTCTGAGCAAATTATGAAGTTCATACTGATCGCGGATATCATATCTCTTCATGACATCCGGAGCATTACTAATAAGCTTTGCTGTTGAAAGCTCTATGTTCTCATAGGCATTGAGGTTTAGTGCGTCTACAAGCTCCGCATAATCACGTCCATCGATATCGTAAAAACGAATCTGTTCATTCAACTTCCACAACAATAATCTGGATTCCATCATGCGATTTTTTCTTGTGCGATATACCTCATCTGTGTAATACAGACTTGAGTCATACTGAACCCCCTCCTGCTTGAGAAACTCATTGAATCGCTGTGCGAATTCTGTGAAAGAAACGTTTTCCTGACAAAGTTTCTTGACAGCGACCTTCTCGAGCTCCGTTCGACGTTTTTCAACCCATTTGCCGTCCACAAAGACTTTATTCCTGTGTAGGTAATTTCTAATCTTCAATCGAAGCCCAATATCCAGCATTTCATCATCTGATGCTTCTTCAAGCCTCCTATCACCCTGTTTTATATCGTTTAGTTCCAGATACCTCCATACATATTCAGGAATACCGAGCCATTGGGATCCGTCAGTACGATCAAACTGGTACGTTTCATATAGATAACGATAATAATCTTCATCGAAATACTGCATTCCAGTATATGAACAATACCATCCTTTGATCTTGGGAAGGCTCTTTACGATAACTTGACGCACTCTTTCTCGTGTTAAGCTATATTCGTCAGCAATCTCCTGAAGAGTATGTCCATTCAATCTCTTTTTCATGAATTCTCTATTTCGATCTGAGATCTGAGGACACATATCCAAATACTTTTCGAATCCCCCATATACTCTATGACAACGATAGTCTACGTATTCCAATTCTCCGGCAGAAAGCAATATCCCGATGTTTTTCTTTAGCCTCTTATCTGTTACCAGTTCAGGAAGATTTAACCGTTCGGTCATCTCATTTAAACTAAGTCCCTTAAATCCAATATCCTTATAGAGATCAAGTATCCTCTCTCTCAGGTTCTCATCACTCCACAGTGCTGATTCATCACCGTTTATGATGGCAAGAATTCTTGATTCGTGTTTTTCCAGATAAGCATGCTTCCATTCTTGGATCTCCTGTAGTGATTTCGCACCCATGCGTGAAATGGATTCCAAATCATTATTAGTTAGGAAGATGAAATCACTTGCTTTCGTATATCCGTTTTCAACAAGCCGATTTTTCGTCCGTTTCGATAAATTGGTGTCAATAACATCCACATCGTTAGCCATTACGTATTCCAAAAGTTGAGTCCTATAATCAGGCAGATTCATTAAATCAAACACTGTGAAAGAACTTGCATCTGCATATGCGGCCTGCTTCTCTTCCAGCCATTTGATGAAAGTGGGTTTGATTTCTGTAACAAAACGCAGACAGTGTTTATGAATCTCTTCAGCCAGGGCGTATTCCATCCGATGAATTCTCATTAACTGATCAACGGATAGTAGAACAAACTGATGAAGGCTTTCATAACCTGAGAACAAAAGCAGATTATATGCTTTTGTAGAAAGCATCTCTAATGAATCAGTTTTATAATTCTGCTTATAAAGATAATCCAAAAATACCTTTTGATTGTCTTCTGCTAAAAGCCATTCATCAAAACCCTCTGGATCTGTGATGGAAGCTCCGACTCTCGTTTTTATAGCATTGTCATCAGATTCTTTTCCACCTTGTAACACGTTGCCATATTTATATAGATTGATCTTCCCAAGAATCTCGTCAACTGACTTTTTCCCAAGGTTTCGTATTTGATGTAGGTCCTGTTCTGTTAAAGATATCATGTCTTCAACCGTGACTATCTTTTCCCGCCGAAGCGCGTTAATTGACCGTCTGGACAATCCAATATCGTAGAGAGGCGACGACAGGTCAATCTTCTTTTCTGTTGAAGAAGGATTCCTGATATCTATTCCCACCTCTCCATCTTTTATTTCTTTAATCTTCGCAAGGATTTCATCGACCGTTTTTCTGCCCAGATTAGGGATGTTCAGCAATTCCTCTTCTGTTAAAGCTGTCATCTTTTCAATGGTTTCAATTTTTTCCTGACGCAATGCGTTCCTTGCTCGATTCGAGAGGTCTATATTATCTATTGATATCGGTTTGTTTTCCATATGTGTTTCCCTTATGCCAAAATCCTTTGGAAGCTTTCTATGATTCTTTCCAGTTCGTCCAGTTGTGACTTCAGGTTCTCTAAGTCATCATTTGACATCTTCTTAAACATACGCGGATCGACTTCTGTCATAAGGGCAATGCTCTTTGCAACGTTCTCGCCCGGTTTATTCTTGAGGTGCTGTGATCGCGATCTCAGAAGTGCCTGCTCCATCGAAACCTGCAGTTCCTCTGCAATGGCCTGGTTCTCTTTAGCGAACTTATCAATATCCTTTTTTTCGCGGATTTCAGCATCAGCAAACAATTCATCGATCTTTTTACCCCAGTCCATCTGATCATCAAAATATGATCTGTAAGTGTCATTCTTGATCAGCCCCTTGATATCTCTGATGAACTTTCTCTGATCTGGGATCGCCTGCATCAATGTGTTGTTGAAAGCAATCGTCTTCAACTGTTGTCTCTCATCTTGATTCAGTTTCTTCAGTGGTGCCATCATTTCCTGGAACAGACTGTACACCTGGTATTCCCTTGCGACATGATATTGTTCTGGCAGTCTGATATAGGAGAGAAATTCGCTGATCATCTCTGCTATTTCTATTCGTTTCTTTACTTCTGCAGGTGACTCATTAGCGCTGGTCGCATATTCATCAACACTCAGCAATTCTGTTTGAACGATATCCCGGTAGGTTCCGATTGCATAGTCTATCAGATCATAGTCGACCTTCTTTTCTTCACCGTGCTGGATAGCTAGTTCCAAAAGCTTTATCTGTTTTTTGTCCTCGCGAATATCGACGTCTATTATGACCGTTTCAAAATAGACAGGTTCCACAGATTCCCTCTGGATCCTTCTTAGGCATGTAACTCTGCGGTTTCCATCTACTACCCTTCCATCTGCCAGTATTACGCCCGGTTCACGCTGACCAACCAGGGAAATGTTTTTTTGTGTCTTATGTATAGAATCCGGATTACTGTCATATATAAAGTTCTCTATAATACGGTTATAGATATCCTTATTCAGATCGTTTAATGACTCTTTTCCGTTTTCTGCTTCATACTTCGTGATCCATGTCGCTATCCTGTCATTCTGATCATTGTAATACAATCGATCCAAACGAACACGATACACTGGGTAAACAACTGTTTTCCCAGCATATGACACTTTCCTGGTCAAATCTGTCTTTTGTACGGCATCTGTCCCAATTTCTTCAAGCAGGCTTCCTATCGTCGATGCTCCTCGGCGTGACTCTGAAGCAGGCTGCGCTAAACCGGTATATACAATCTGTACAGCCTTTGACGAGTCACTTGCTCTGGAACGGACATCCTGATAATACTTCCTGATTTCCTCTGCTCCATCCTGATCAATTTCACTACATAACAGGGCCATTGTATCCAGTGCACGTTCTGCCATAGGCTGCTCCAGATCCTGCTGACCGGCATGCGCAACGACGTTTCTGACACCCATTAGTTCCCTTGCCCATGTTCTGCAGTTCATTGAAAGGGTATCCCTAAATACGCTACTCCATCTCCGGTCAATTAAACGAATACAATTCGCAATATCAAGCGAATCGATCAACTTCCCGTATTCTCCATCATATGGCAGATCATACTGGTCATTAAGCGCATCTAAAATCTCATCCCACCATCTGCTTCCGTAAATCTGGGTGAATGTCTGCCCAATGTATCCGGACATGGATGATACGAGAACGCGAAAGCCTCTTTGCACTGATTCATAGTTTTCTTGTTTAGTCATAATTCTATTCTCTCATTTCATGTTTTCTAATACGTCATTAACTATTATTATTTTTTTACCGGTATCAGGATTTTAGTCATCCATGCCACTGTGGTGGGGATTGGTAGGCCCTTAATCCATAAAATCGACACCAGTTATTATCATGTATTTTCTGATTAGCGGATAAATACCTGACATATGTCAATAATAATACCCATCAATTACAGATATAGTCACTTCAAACATTTTCTCAACATCACTCACTAGAGAGTGTGAAACCATTCTCATTGCTGATTGTCTCCTCATCTTTGGACACTTCTGAAACGCCTCCTTCCATTTCTGGTCATAGTATTGGCTCGCTTCCTTGGCTTTTTCTCCGTATATCAACCCGTGGCAAAAGGAAGCACAATTCGGTCCAATAAACCCACTGCCGAACTTGTGAGCAGCATCCCATGCAAGATAATCTTTATCATGTCTCTCACTTTGAGATGAAATCACCTCATAAAATCTTGCAGAATCAACTGCCCTCGGACCAATAAAGATATATGAGTCACATTTTGTTTCATTCATGCTTTTTAGAGACCTTTCTCTTCATAATCTATAACGTTTCTCGTTCAATTAGAGCATTCGCCATCCTCATTATGTCAGACACCGCCTTTCGAGGTGAAATTATTCGAATCTCCCCTCCAAATTGAAACACCCATGCATAAAATGTCGGACTGAGTGACACCTCCACCGTCACAGCAAATCGATCATCGTTTATCTGTTCCGTTTCCAGCTTGGTTCCAAAGCGATCTACGATGTACTTGGCCAGATCATTCCTTACCTCCAGTTTGACCTCTACACGCTCGTCTCCTTCGAACATATCGAAGATCGGTTTAGAATAATCCTCCAGCTTAAATCCTTCTGGACGTTTAACTGCTTTTGTCTCCAGCATCTCCGGATGATCTATCCTGTCTACGCGGAACACAGATACATTTTCATGCTTATCTGACCAACCAACAACATAGTAGAAGTCTTCATTCCAGAGCAGGGCATACGGACTTAGAACATAAACTTCGCCATCATTCCGGTAAATTACCTGCAAGTCTGCCGAATACTCGGTGTACTGGAATGAAATCTTCCGTCTTTTACTAATAGCCTCATTGATCGTATTGACTGTATAATAGATCCGTTCGTTCTGTGACTTAACTCGGTTGGTCGCATGCACATGCCGCCGTAGTTCTCTCCTCTGATTCTCACTAGCCAGCGCAGACAGCTTCTTCGCCAGCTCTTTGCTCTTCTTCTCCGTAATAAACCGAGATGATGCCACCGCATCGATAAGCAGTTTCAATTCCGGCATCTCAAATTGCCGGTCCCCCCAAAAGAAATAGTTCGGCCGGCTGATCACCTTTACTATATCTAGCCCCAGATTCTGCAAAAGCTGGATATCCCCACGTAACGTCTTCTCGTTAGCCGGCACATCATGCTCCTCCAGATATTCCAGAATCTCAAGCCCGGTCATTGGATGCTCCTGATCTGTTTTCTCATAAAACATTTGCGCTAAAACAACGAGACGAGCTTTGACCATGTTCTTATCTTTTGGTTTTCCTGCTGGCATAGCCGTTCCCCCTTTTGATTTTTTACCTTGGGTACACCCGCAATTTGCTAAAGTGCCGGATCATTTATCAGTAAGTCCACAACACTCGTAATTGTATTAATGTAGTAGGTATAGTATGTATCTTTTGTTGTTTTCTCACGTCTTTTGAGAAAGACATTTGGTTCAACAAATTTTCTTTCATCACCATTAAAGCAAGTATTTATCAATTTTCTTTTTGCTTCTCCACTTTCGTGCGCTATATAGTTTCGTATAGCTTTTATCTGATCAATGGACGGCTTAATCTCTGAATCTAACAAAATAATCTCAAATGGATTACCCTTAAAGATGTGATTGGACAGTTTCTCAATCTTACACAAATATTCAATATACTTCTTGGTACCCTCACGCATAAATGCATTGAACTGCTCCTCATCTTGGAACCTGATCTTTAACTCTGGCGCATATCCTGTTTCGGATGGATTTCCTGTTGCATATGTCACAAACAGATCCCCTACAAACCGTTCAAACTGAATCCAAATTTTTAGCAGGGCAATATCGTATCTCTGAACTTCTGGTTGTGTAGCCCACATCGTCCAATTTGTTATTGCCTCTTTAACCTCATCGCTCACCATATTAATCACCTATAAAGTAATTGTTCATAAAAGAGATTCTGCTAGTTCTTTCATTTTTACTGGTTGTCCTTGCACTATGGTTTTTCTTAAATTCCGCCCAATCGGCCTCCATGGTCTTCCCTGCAGATAAATCGGTTACTTTGGTTGCATAGTCATTTAAGAACTGACCACATGCCTCGAATAAGGCCTCTATATTGTTATCAATTTGTTTTTCTGTAAACGCTTCATTTCTTCTTATAGATATGTTATTTATTCCGAACATTTGGTGTACAACTACTGAGAAGAACGTAAAGAAATAATTCTTATTGGAAAGGCATCCAAGATTCCCGTTATAATAAGCATACACTTTATCTATAATATCCATAGCCATATTGAATTTATTCTCGATTGTGCCGTCCTCATCAAATGATGCGTCGAATTTTTCATAGACTTTATCAACAGATGTGGGCGTTTCTGACGCAATGCCCTCAACTAAAAGAATAATCATTGAGGTAATCAATTCCGCATCTCTCATGCGAGTACAATCATTATCTGACAGCAATCGATACGAAAGGAAAAAATCCCTATACTGGGAGGCGAGGTTGTAAACTAATACCTTAAAATCGCCCCAATACTTAGAGTTTCTGATTTCCTGTTTATTAAGGATATAATTATTTGAGTTCAGACGCGCAAACATATCATAGATTAATCCCTCGTCTTTTTCGGTTACAACCTCCGCCACTATTTCATATTCTAAGATTGCTTCTTGAGTCTCGTCATCTAAGTCAGAATACTTTTTTCCGCCATACTCTTTGTTATGAGATTTTTTTATGGCATACTTCTCGTCCACCACATATTCAAGTATTGCACGAATACGCTGTTGGCCATCAATTATTTCCCGACTAGTTGACTTTGTATTTATATCGACCTTTTGTCGTAAGAAAATCGGAGGAATGGGAAGACCTCGTATTATTGTATCAATTAGGTATGCTTTGGCTTTTTCATTCCATACGTTGTTTCTCTGGTATTTTGGGGAGAGCTCTAATTCCCCTTTGTCGCTCCATTGAACGATGTCACTTATCTGAACGATTTTAGATGTTGTCTTATTCATTATTGTAGACCTCCTGCTTTAATTCTATTCCACGCCCAACGCCTTAAACACAGCATCTTCCGCACTCTGATACGGAATCAATTGGAAAGCGCTCATCAGTTCCGGTGGCACCGTTGCAAAATCCACAAACGAAGTCTGTGGAAGCAGAACCTTCTTAGCACCACAATCCAGACACACCTGCAACGTATCCGCAAGGTTATCCACCTTGATAAGTGTACCGCTGATACTGATCTCACCCAAGACTGCGGTGGAACTCTGAACAGGTCTTCCCAATGCTATAGAGCACAATGCAATCAGCGTCGGCAGCGCAAGCTTTCCGGTCATACCGATTCCCTGCAGGTCCTGATAATTGATGATGTAGTCCTTTTGCGTCGTGCTGATGGATCCGCTGATTCGGTTGCCGTTCGCCTTCAGGAAATTAAATGCCGTATTGGAAGATTCCTTCGCATCACGGTCAGATCCAAGTCCTGTCCTCTCCAGCTTTCCGTTACCCGGCAACATTTGGCTCTCCAAACGGAATACTCCAATCATGCCAGACTTACCCTGTGATATGGTGTAGACCTGTCCCGGATTACACATTCCTTCAGGAATCAACTTTCCGCCACCTTGCTCCGGAACGGATACATAATGTTCGGACATGTCTTCCAAGTCAATGTACGAGAAGTTCACATCATAGAACTCCATACCGCCCAGCTTTTTCAGCTGCTCTTTGACGCGGCGACGCATCTCCAATGCAATCTTCAGAATCTCTTCCAGCTGTTCTTTCGTATAAACGCCATCCGGATACATCAGCTTTACAAGACCACCGACCATCTTCCGAACCGCAATGGTATCTCTCTGATTCAGATTTCTCCCCAGACGGAAATATTCATCCAGGGCATCGCCATACTGTTCCTTTCGAAGTTCCCGGACAAACTCAGACAGATAATCTGTAATGAACCCATAGTCATCGGTAAAATGCTCAGGCCTGAACTTCGGAATCTCCCATCCAGGGATATAGCAGTGCATACGATCAAGGAATGCTGTATCTGTTCCCATTTCAGGAGGGAACGGATCAAACAGACTGGATGTCTTCAACAGAACATCCACACTCTGATTAATGTTTCCGACAAAAACCATCGATGCGGAAGCCGCCTTCTCTTCTTTACCTCTGGCAAAGGATCCGGACGCCATATAGTCCTTCATAATCTGGATGCCGTCTTTATCCTTGAAATTGATACCTGCAACCTCATCAAAAGCCACGCAGTCCCATAGGCCTACCAGGCCAACAGTCTTCCTTCCCATGTTATAGAAAAGGTTTGCTACCGTCGTCTGCCCACCGGACACCAGGATACTGTTCGGCGAGATCTCTTTATATAGATGAGATTTACCTGTGGATCTCGGACCAAGCTCACACAGATTGAAGTTATTCTCGACAAGTGGAACCATACGCAGTAGGAGCAGCCATTTTTCTCGCTCTGTCAGCTCGTCCGGCTCCATACCGATTGATCGCAGCATAATATCCAGCCATTCATCTTTTGTGAACTGCTTGCGTCCCTCTTTCAGTTCTTCTATTTCTACATGGGGCATCTGGATCGGAGTCAGCTTCCGGATCTGTACCGGCATGCCGTTCTTCTTTTCCTCTTCTACGTATTCATATTCCAGTTGCACGATACACCATATACCACCACATAATAACCGGTCGTATTTCTCTGGATATTCATCATCCAGAAGGACATTCGCTATCCCTAAGTTAGAAAAGCTAGCAACATAAAGATTTCTCTTCATATCCAGTCTTGCTGTCACCATGTCGATGACGGTATAGCTACCCTTCCTTCGAAGCCTGGACAAGACTTTCTGTGCCTCATCTGGACGCACAAAGTTCTCTGCAAGAATCTTCTTTACGTTCTGCACACCCTTTTCAATAATTGTTTCGTCATCTGAACTGCAATACTGCCCCAGCAAAAACTCCAACACGTAGACCGGTACATTTGCACCTTCCTTGATCTTCTTAGTTAAATCTTTGCGGACTATCTTACCATCAAAAAACTGGCGAAGTTTTGTCCTGATATCCTGTCTCACATCTGTATTATCTAACATCTGTTCCATCGCCTTGCTCCTTATCTCGTCCACCACGCAGATTTACCCTTGGAGACTTTGCCCCCATTTTCTTTGAAGTGAAAGACTGTTCCTAACGTCTTTGCTTTCTGTACAACTTCATTTAGTTCCTTTCCCCCAATAATCCAGAGTGCTCCACCAGCACTTCGTTTATCAACGTATGTTACACCATGGTATTCAAGCAGATCTATGATATCATCTGCCTCAGGCAACAAACTTTCAAACCCCTCCAAAACTTGCTGTTTCACCCCTGGGTCATATGGTTTATCAGGTTCCAAGTAGAGCACTTCTTTCCCCGTTGCTAACGCATAAACGATCTCAGACCTGGTACTTTCTCCAATATAGCCGTCTACATTGATAACAAAGACTGCGTCTGACATATCGATCTTGCGTTTATGCATATCATCCAGCATTTCCTTGGTTTCGGTTCTAGTGTCTTCCGACATTCCTTCCCATACTTCCTTATCACCGGAATGTCCAAATAATCCAACGCTGATGACAATATTCCCATCAAGTGTAAGCTGCTTCTGCGCTTCGATAAACTCATTCTTGAACCGCGTGCTCCCGCAGAGAGTTATGACTTTATATTTTCCTACCATGAAGTACTCCTTCTAATCTCATATTAGCTAAAGAAATCGTATTCATCCACTGCAAAGGCGATATCTATCTGGAACTCTTCGCGCGATACGACCAAACCGTCCCCGTCCGCGATCACGAGATAATAGATTTCTTTGTTGTCATACTTTAACGACTTCAAATTGAAACTGCACCGGAAGGTCCTCTCCTGTCCGTTGTCTGCGCTCTTGTCTGCAATGATCTTCGCAACATCGCTGACCTGCTTACCGTTACTATCCGTAAAGTACAACTGATAAATCGCCGCCTCACGATTGTCTCCCACCGGCTCCTTCTGGTAGAAGTTCAGTGAGAAGATCATATTGCTGATTTTATGTGTTGCCGACAGAAGACTGACCTCTACCGGCTTCGTATCATATTTCTTCTGGTTCCTCTGATACTGTTTACTCTGATTTCTCAGGAAGTGATAATCAATGACCGGAACGACCATCTCCTGCAGGCTGATCCCGCCATGCACGAAATTGAGTCCGCTGCCATTCATCTTGATCCGTACATTTTCCTTTGGAGCGAACGCTTCGTATAAAGCTCCTCCAATTTGGAAATCTACGCTTTGAAGGTAATCCGGTTGAGCATCGTTCTTGGTTATAACATACCGCCTTCCGCATTCCACGATACGGTCAGCAAAATCTTTCTTTCCTAGCTTGTCATCCTCTGTCAGCGGACTGTATGTATAAAGGAATCCGTGATCTGCTGTGAACAGGATATGCGTTGCCCCGAAGTCATTGCAGATGATCTTCGTCAGGTTCTTCAGTTCCTGAATCGCGTCATCACATGCCGGGAATACCATTAAGTCTGCCGTATGGCTTGCCTCATCAATGGTATCGTGATAGATGTACACGACATCCATCCCCTTGACCATCGCACTTCTATCAGCCCTCTTCGCGCTTACAAGATCGTTATACTTGATTGCCACGCTGTTCGCCTTCGCAGCCTTCAGCACCTTATCACGGTATCCGGCATCTGTTGATACGCCATCTGCCATGACCTTCAACACATCACCGTGCAGCTCAACTTCCAGTTCTTTATGCGGAAGAAGTGCGGCCATACCGAACTTCGTGATTGTAGGGAAGATTCCCTGAACATCCTGAAGCTTTACATCCGCCTGGGTTTCCCTACGTAGCTGCTCCGTCAGAGAAGCAGCCGCCTCATAACGCAGAGCATCTGAGATAACAACAAACACCCTGCTGTCCGCATTCTGGATCCGATTCTTATAGAAGTCTACCTGCTGCGGCACTTCCAGAATTCTTCCGTACTTCGCCAGTTCATCTGAGCAAACAGCAGACCAGTTTCCACCAAGCTGTCCCAGGAACCAGTTCTTATACAGACCTTCCACCTTCTCCATAACAGAGCGGAACAGATCATGCAAATCCGAATTATATGACTTCAGACTCTCACCGTAGCTCTTATGGAACAGACGGTAGTAGGTATCCATCATGTAATACTCTGATGTGTATTCCTTCCAGACCTTCTTCGCCTCAGCTGAATGGAAGCCTGTCGTATGCTCCTTATAGAATGCCTGCATGTTGGCTACCTGCAGGATTCCTTCATAGTAATCCTTAACCTGTGTATAACCCACCGTTGTGCGGCGCTTTTCCACAGTTTGCTTAATCGCATCCACATCAATGATGTGATCACCGATCTCCGTCATCAGCTTGATCAGAATCACTTCATCCAGGCATGGGAAGATCTCCGTATCCACCAGATCACTGACTTCCAGTTTCATGAACCTCTGCGGAAGTTTCAGCTCATCTTCCACCGCCTTCGCGATCTCTGAAAGCTGTTCCTGATCGTCGCTATGCAGCCAGTCCGAAATGAAGTCATAGCAAAAAGCCTGATGCGGTGAAGAGATCCATCCGTCAAGACCGGCCAGATATTCCAGGCGCATTGTCCTTGTGGCTGCCGTCAGAAGCAGATGTATTGCCAGCTGAGCGATATCCTTTTGCTCAGCATCATATCCGGATCCCTGCTTCACCATACTCCAGAATGCTTTATCCGCACCATAATTGACGAACTCCCTGTAAAGATAGTTCGTGTTGATATCCAGCCCGGCTTTCAGGACTTCTTTCATAATCGGTGCAGGAGAAACATCCTTCAGTCCGCCAAGTGCTCCCATGACTGCCATGTGCAGCTGTGCTGGAACCGTCGGAGCCTTACTCTGACCCGCGATCTTATCCCTACGCGTCTTGGCATTGAAATACTTTCGGTACTCCTTTACCTGCTTACGCATAGCCGGTGTTGCCGGAATACCCAGTTCATCCATCCAGATAGAGATCAGATCCGCCCGGAACTCTTCGCTATATAATTCAATATCCAGAAGCCAGTTTTCTTCCGGTTTCTCGTAGGACAGCGGACAATATACCAGATAGTTGTTCGTCGTATCGTCCACTGACAACAGTTTTTTCACAGCAAAATTATTGGTGCCTGTCAGCGCCAACAGCTTTGCATTATTCAGCGTCACTTCATCCAGCCTGTCCTGAAATTCTCCATCTTCGTCGTACCAGAATACAATACGGCGTTTATAGAACTCCGGTAGTGGAGCGGCAAATCGCTGATTCAATTCCTGTATGATCTTATCTGAATCCATACCGGTACCTTCCTAACTTACTTTATCTTAGCCAGCACATCTTTGAAGATCTCATAATTGTGCTTAACGCCATCATCCAAATCGATACTGATCATTTGATCTGCAAGGTGATGGATTTTCTCTTCATATTCTCTAATCTCTGTTGCTTGTGCCTGCAGCGTCGTAAGCTGTTTATTC
>Ga0256405_10004811_pt1 | contig 24546 bp, 29 predicted proteins | sample RumenRJG_02DNA_FD_189096 | JGI IMG/M metagenome (GOLD analysis project Ga0256405, IMG submission 189096) | Bovine rumen microbial communities from Lethbridge, Alberta, Canada - RJG_02 | ecosystem: Host-associated > Mammals > Digestive system > Stomach > Rumen | place: Canada: Alberta... | reverse complement strand
CAGGAGCCTATGCAGTGATTCTTACAGCATGTGCTCCGGCAACGACAGCATTTGCGAACACTGGCAAAGAAGCAGAGTGTATCTGCTCAGTCAGATGTGAGAAAAAGATCAACGATACCTGCCCTGCTTGCAGAGAGGATGTAGCACTCTGCCAGGGAACACCAAAGGTAGATGAGGATAGTGAAAAGGAGAAGGATGAACAGGTGGAGACAGATGGTAAGCCACTCACACCGGACGGCAATCTGAATCTTATCGATGACTATGGCACAAAGGAAGAGGATAAGTCAGGCAAGCAGTTCCTCACTTTTACTACGAAGAACGGTAACTATTTTTATATGATCGTTGACCGTGACGACAGCGGCAATGAGACCGTGCATTTCCTAAACATGGTCGATGAGTCAGATCTCTTAGCTCTTATGGATGATGACGAGAAGAAGGAGCTCGGAGTTGAGACTGATCAGGAGAAGGAAGAGAAAGAAAAGAAGGAAGCCGAGGAGAAGGAGAAAAAGGCTGCTGAGCAGAAAAAGAAGGCCGCGGCTGCAAAGAAGAAAAAGCAGAAGAAGTCTCCTACTGGTGCTCTTGTACTCCTGCTTCTCGTAGGATTCGGTGGTATCGGGATCTATGCTTACAAGAAGTTCGGCAATAAGGATAAGAACGATGGCGGACCTGATCCGGATGCAGACTATTCAGAGGATGACAGCGACTACATCGAGCAGCTGAACCAGAATGAATCCAGCTATGAGGAACAGTCTTATGACAATGATTACGATGAACCGGATTATGATACTGAGGCAGAGGATGATGAGGATACTGATGATACTACAGCTGATCCTGATGACAATTCTCATATGTTTGAGGAATCTGATGATGGAGCAGATGAAGGCGACGAGTAATATTTTTCAGAGAGGCAGTCGGTAACGGCTGTCTCTATTTTTACAGAAAGGCAGGAAGTTATGACAGAGATGATTACAGACGTGATGATTGAGCGGGCATCGACCGGCGTGGGCTATTCAGAGTATATCAGGCAACTGAATATTCTTCGCGACAGGCAGAAGGCGCAGCCGAAGAGATCAATCAAAGACAGACTCTCATTCCTGAAGAGTGAGATCAGCAGAGAGGAGGCAACTGAAGATGTATCTTGAATCAAGTTATAGGAGTTATGTATTCAACTCAAAGGAAGAAATAATAGACTTCCTGAAAACTGTGGATGAGGACCACGCGAAACTTGATGTATCAGTCAATGTGGAGGACAGAGGTGTCAATGGAGAAAAAAGAAATACAGATATCATCTATCGAAGAACTGAAGGACTTTCTTGAATGGTGCCCTGAAGGAATGCGGGTAAGTATCACAATAGAAACTCCGGAGAGGAGAGAGGATGGCAAAGAAGATTAAAGGCCAGTATTCGATGGACGACTACAAGCTTCAGCAGGTGGATGTGCGTCTGCGGCTTCAGGATGGCCCGGCGTATTACAGTGATAAGCCAATCGATAATCCTAAGGACGCAGTAGATGTCATGAAGGATGTGATGAAGGAGCTTGACCGTGAGATGGTGTGTGTTGTAAATCTCGACACTCAGCTTAAGCCTGTGAACTTCAACGTGGTCTCTATCGGATCAGTATGTGAGTCAATAGCTCCAATCCAGAACATAATGAAATCAGCAATCCTCTCGAATACCGAGATCCTGATGTTACTTCATAATCACCCATCGGGGAGCCTTGTGCCGTCAACACAGGACTACGAGCTTACGAGAAGACTTATCGAGGCATCGAAGCTTATGGGTATGCAGGTGGCCGACCACATCATAGTTGGCGGAATCACCGGAGACACTTACAGCTTCAGAAATCACAACCCGGATATGTTCCAGGGGCATGACATCGACCTGAAGTATATCCATAAGATGACAGGAGTGGCCGAGAAGCCATCTGTTATTAAAAAGATCAGTGAGAAGAAGTCGGAAGTCCCGAAGCAGAAAAAGAAACCAGCGGTAAAGCACAAGGAACCTACAAGGTGAGAAGGAGTATCGAGTATGATGATAAGAGGTCAGATAAAAATAAACGGATGGGATGAAGTCAGAGGCATCACATCAGTACAGGAAGATTTTGGAACAATTGCTGAACAGATAGCTGCTGACCAGGCGCAGGCGCAAGGTATCCAGCCGGGGCAGGAATATCTGAAAAATGCAGAGATGCAGATGGAGGATGACTACAATTCCATAGATGGCATCATAAACAACGGCAGCAAGAAGGATATCGAGGAAGAGCAGCAGAAGGCATCAGTCAAGGAAAAGCTCCATGATTATGATGCGAAGCTCAAAAAAGAACTTGCAGAGCAGCCGAAGGTACCGGACAGACAGAAGCAGTGCCAGTGCTTTTGTCCGGAGCATGGGGTAGATATATGAAGAAAGAAACTAAAACAAGAAAATTTTATGTATGGGCTACTGATGAGGAAGCAGCAGAGGTCTGCAGGAGGACAGAAGAGGCCGGGATAAAATATCCGTCAGTATATATGCTTAGGATGGCTCTGCATGGTTACATTGTGCATACTGATATGACAGACGTTCATGAAATTCTGAGGCTTGTGAATATCACAAGCAAAAATGTCAACCAGTATGCGAGACGTGCCAATCAGGACGGAAGTATTTTTGAAGAAGACATCCAGAATATCCTTGATCTGATGCAGAAGATAATAGATCTTATCGGAGATGTCATCGACAGACTTGAAGAACTGGAAGAATAAATGATATGGCGGCGACAAGACTGATAGCGATGCATCAGAACAAGGGGAAGACGATAGCACAGTGTCTGAAAGCGAGAACTGAATACGCAAAGAATGGTGACAAGACAGAGAAGCAGAAGTATGTCTCTTCATATATGTGCAATGCAGAGATCGCTGATAAGGAGTTTGCATTGTCCAAGCGGACTTATCTTCACCGTACTGGGCGCAGGAACCGGAATGACATCATCGCTTATCAGATCCGTCAGTCGTTCAGGCCTGGAGAGATAACTCCCGAAGAGGCAAATCAGGTCGGTTATGAGACTGCAATGAGATTTACAAAAGGCAGGCATGCTTTTATCGTATGCACTCATACCGACCGGCCTCATATCCACAATCACATTATTTTCAATTCTACAGATCTGGACTGTGAGAGAAAATTCAAGGATACGTGGTTCATTGCACTGGGACTTCAGAAGCTCTCAGATATAATATGTCTTGAACATGGATTGTCTGTAATCATCCCACGGCGGCCGTCTGAAAGAGATAACCGTAATCCTTATCACAGGGTCTCGCACAGGTCAGTGATACGTGAGCAGATAGATTCTATTCTTGAAAAGCAGCCGGAGTCTTTTGAAAAATTTCTTGATGAGCTGAAAGATGAGGGCTATGAGATTAAACGCAGGAAGCATACCGCTGTACGTGGAAAAGGTCAGCAGAGATTTATCAGACTGGATTCTTTAGGCGAGGGTTATACTGAAGCTGACCTCATCAGAACAATCAAGGGCGAGGAGAAATCAGACCAGAAGCCACATGAGAAAAAGTCACAGAAGCCTGTTAAGAAAAGAGACTTCGAGTATCTGATTGATATTCAGGAAAAGCTGCGACAGGGAAAAGGTAAAGGCTATGAATACTGGGCGAAGAATTTCAACACGAAACAGGTGGCAGATACCATAGTTTTCCTGCAGCGTAACGAAGTGACAAGTTATGATCTCCTGAAGGCGAGGGCTGAATCTTCTGCAAAGGAATTTCACGAAGTCTCCGATAGGATAAAAGACTGTGAGGAAAGACTCGATGACATCACTGAGATGAAAAAGGCGATCATTAATTTCGCGAAGACGAAGAAGTTATATGAAGCTTATCACAAGTCAGGCTATAGTAAAAAATTCTTTGAGGAGCATCGCGCAGAAATCCTTCTCTACAGATCAGCGAAGGACGTTTTCAAAAAATATAAAGGACAGAAAATCCCGAAGGTGAAGGAGCTGTCAGAGGAGTTTGGAAAAGTTCTTGCAGAGAAAAGAAAACTCTACGAGGATTACAAGGATGCTAAAAAAGAAATGATGGATTACCAGATTGCAAAGTCAAACGTAGATAAGATCAGAGGCTATCAGCCAGATAAGGATGAACCTGACAGAAGTAAAACTGAAAAGGATAAATCACGTTAGTATATGGCAGACTGCATCACAGATGCGGCCTGCCTCTTTTTTGATGCAATGAATTAGCGGGAACCGCGACTCTAACCGAAGCGCAGCTGAGGTGGTGCTCCGTTCGCATAACGGATCCGGGGTATAAGGGGCTGTCCCCTTACAAGCTGTGTTCGGAGGTCAGAATCCGACACCTGAACACACTGCTTGCCACTATTATCAGGAAATGAAAAACGCCATTTTCTGGTGCATTTTTACGACACACAAATTCAGTGGCTATGCGGCTTCATGAGAGATTGAAATGACATTACTATACAAGTGCATGATGGTTTTTTGAAAATAAGTAATAGCTGAGGAGTTCATGATAACATAAACAAAAAATATATCAGCGAAGAAATATGAGATGTGGTAAAATATTGTTGTAGTTTTTACTGTGAAGGAACAAGTTGAGGATGAGTCCAAAGAAAGAGCCGCGATTTCACGGAACCGTTTCAGAGAAAAGTCATAAGACGATGAGTCGGATCCGTGGGAAGGGAACAAAGATAGAAAAAGCCTTATGCCATGAGTTATGGAGACGCGGTATCAGGTATAGAAAGAATTACAAGAAGTTACCTGGTTCACCTGACATAGTTATAACGAAATACCATGTAGCTGTATTTTGTGACAGCGAATTTTTTCATGGCAAGGATTGGGAGAATACAAAGGGGCGAGTGCAGAAAGGAAAGAATGGAGATTACTGGATAGCGAAGATAGAGCGAAATATGGAGAGGGACAAAGAGAAGGATTCAGAACTCAATATGATGGGATGGACTGTACTGCATTTCTGGGGCAAGGATATATTAAAGCATACAGATGAATGTGTACAGGCGGTTAAAGAAGCGATTTTTGAAAATAAAGTTAAAGAGGATTAGACATATGGATTACCAGGATTATGATAAGACAGATCCTATATCGATAGAAAGATATTCAAAGGGGATGATCGGAAAGACATTTCGCGAGATATCAGATGAAGATGATGCCAGAGCGAAAGAAGGGGGACATATGCTTGCTGAGGCTCATGCTTCTTTTGGTGTGTCTGATGTCAGTGCAAAGAAAAGAAATAAGGGAAATCTTGGACAACTTATAGAGGAAAAATATTTTCATTACAAATGCAACAGCGATGAGCGTCCGGATTTTCATGAGGCCGGAGTAGAGCTTAAGGTGACACCTTATAAGGAAAATAAAAATGGTACGGTCTCGGCAAAAGAAAGACTCATCCTGACTATGATAGATTACAACAAGGTGGTCAATGAGACTTTTTACCATAGTCATCTATGGGAAAAATCGAAGCTGATCCTTCTCGTATATTATCTGTACGTTGATCAGATAAAAAGTAATCTTGACTATGAAATAAATTATGCTCAGCTCTTTACACCACCAAAAGAGGATCTGAAGATAATGGAAGATGACTTTAATACTATAGTCAATAAAGTGAGAGATGGTAAGGCACATGAGCTATCAGAGTCTGATACAGAATACCTGGCAGCCGCGCCTAAGGCATCATCCTCAAAGGACAGAAGAAGTCAGCCATTTAGCGATATACCAGCAAAACCCAGGGCGTTCTCTTTAAAAGGCTCTTACATGACATATGTCCTCAGAACATTTGTTATTCCAGGTAAAAAGACATATGATCCATCAAGAGAGAAGTATGAGAGAATCGGACTTGGTGATGGAAATGAGACCTTTGAAGAGCATGTAATGGGAAAGATCAATGCATTCAGAGGTCAAAGTGTTAAGGAACTGGCCGAGAAATTTGATATAGACCTGACAACTAAGCCAAAGAATCTTGAGGCAATGATCGCTTATAGGATATTGGGGATAAAAGGAAATCATGCAGAGGAGTTTGAAAAAGCAGGGATAGTCGTAAAGTCTATACGTATTGAAGCTAGTGGAAAGATAAAAGAGAGCATGTCCTTCCCGACATTTAAGTTCAAGGAACTTGCGACAGAGATATGGGAAGATTCTACATTTGGAAACTATCTGAGAGAGACAAGATTTTTCTTTGTGGTCTATAAGTACAATGATAATGGCGAACTGATATTAAAAGGCTGTCAGTTCTGGAATATTCCATATGAAGATATGGAAACACACGTTAAGGATGTATGGGAAAGGACGGTAAATCTGATAAATGGTGGTCTCAAACTGGATATAGTGAACGGAGTACATAAGAATAATTTTCCGAAGATATCTGATGATCCTGTCTGTCATGTACGACCGCATGGAAGAGACTCGAAGGATGTCGATATCTTACCGGATGGGCGAGAATGCCCTAAGCAGTGCTTTTGGCTTAATAGGTCATATATCCTTTCACAACTTGACGATGATCTGAAGGATTGATGAAAAATACCTTGATCCTTTGCATACTTTCTGATATAATAGGATCTCGCAGGAGGTGAAAATATGTTTTTTACTGATGAGGGATTAAAACATTTATCAATAGATAGTAATGCGGACTATGATTGCGTAGATGATAACTATGATCATCTGACTATCATAGTAAAGGTCAATGGTCTTGACGATTTAGGAGAAAGGTTATTTGGGATTGACCTGCAATCTGAGGATTATGATGATGCATGGATAGATGTAGAGGCGGATATATATGTGAAGTTGATGTCAGATGGTTCGCCAGATGGAAGATGTGATCAGCTTACGTTTTCGCTGACGACAAATAATTCGGAACTCGAAGATAGAGATGTGGGACTCGTACTTACATCTGTGATAGAGGAAAGAAAAATCTTTGACAGACTATCAGTGTCTGATGACGGACATTTGAATATTATGATAATGAACTGGATGAAAGACCATACAGGAGAAAAAAGCAATGAAAAAGACTGTTTGTGAGATGTTCGCAGGAGTTGGCGGCTTCCGATGCGGGCTGAACAACATAAGGACAAATGAAGGTGCGAAGAAACCCGAAAAATGGGATACTGTATGGTTCAATCAATGGGAACCAGCAGATAAGACGGTCCAGTGGGCGCATGACTGTTACGTTGCTCATTTTGGTACCTGTCTCGATAATAAAGGGAAGGACAAGACCAATAAAGACATACATTCCGTAGATAAAGAAGATGTGCCTGACCATAACCTACTTGTTGGAGGTTTCCCATGTCAGGATTATTCAGTGGCTTCTTCACTTGCCACATCAAAGGGACTTGAAGGGAAAAAAGGAGTCCTGTGGTGGGATATCCGGGATATGCTTGAGAAGAAAAAAGCACCATTTGTCCTACTTGAAAACGTGGATCGTCTGATCAAAAGCCCGGCTAAACAGAGAGGCAGAGACTTCGGAGTCATACTGGCGTGCTTCCGTGATTTGGGATATACAGTCGAGTGGCGTGTCATAAATGCAGCAGAGTATGGTTATCAGCAGCGTAGGAGAAGGACCTTTATATTTGCATATTCGGATAACACAGAATACGCAAAGAGGATAGATGCAGTGGCTGATAGCGATGATATCACACAGGCAGTAAAGCTCATCTCTCAAGATGGATTTTTCGCAAAGAGTTTTCCGGTCGAACAGGTTGAGACCAAAAAGATCAGGACTGCAGAACTGCCAAAAGAGATTGGTGAAGTCTCTGATAAGTTCTCTTTTCTTTTTGAAAACACAGGCGTGATGAAAAATGGAATCATCTACACGGCAAAGACTACACCAGTCTATAATGGGGAGCAGATAACTCTGGGAGATATCATGGAGACAGGTGATGTCCCAGAAGAATACTTTATCCCTGAGGACAAATTATATTATACTGATCCGTCATCCAATCATAGTGATGAAAGCGAAGGCAAGCTGCCAACTGAAATCAGACAGACATGGCAGTACATAAAAGGTGCAAAGAAGATAAAGCGTAAAGCTGCAAATGGTCATGAATACATCTTTTCAGAGGGACCAGTCCCTATGATAGATGAATATGACAAGCCTGCCCGTACAATGCTCACGAGTGAGGGGTCATTCAGCCGCACAACGCATATCGTAAGAGATAAGAAGACTGGCAGGATAAGAAAACTTACTCCGACAGAGATGGAAAGGATACAAGGATTCCCAACAGACTGGACTAAGGAAAGCCTGGTAGACGGGGAACTTGTTGAAATGCCATATACGAAGAGAAGATTTATGATGGGTAATGCTCTGGTAGTAGACCTGATAAGGCAGATGGAACCTCAACTGTCAGAAATATTTGATGAAGAGAAATAGGGAAAACCAAGATGGTGATTTTTAAGATCAATGGTAGCCGTAAGGACGATTATCTAGTATTCAAGTCAGAACTGCAGGATAAGGATATTATTGCCGACAGACTGAAAGAGATATTAATTGAGAATCGTGACTATGATGAATGTATAGAAGAATTCAGGACGTGGTGTTCAGAAAACTATGGAGCTTATCCTACATGGGTAGATGAAGATTCTGTCGTTGAAATAGAATCATAATAAGAGAGGCTGGTTGCACATGGAGATTTCATTTGATGATCTGGAAAAATCTGACTTATATGTAGATTGTGTTTATAAGGGCGGCACAAAGGGGAATATGTCAGATGAGGTGCTTCCAAAATTAATACCGAGATGTGAGAACGCTGGCGGTTTCAGAAAGAAACTCCGTGAAGACGGTTCAGGAAAATATGCGTATGTGATTCTATATACATCTATGTCTGAGCTCGAATGGCCGGATTATCTTGATGAAGAGACAGGCATATTCAGATACTATGGGGATAATAGAGAACCGGGTAGAGAACTTACTGATACAAAGAAAAAGGGAAATAAGATTCTTGAAGATACATTTGCACTACTTAACAGCGGTAGTCATCTTGATGATATCCCACCGTTTTTAGTCTTCAAAAAGACTGGAAATGGTCGTGATATTAAATTTCTGGGGTTAGCTGCGCCAGGGAATCCTAATCTTTCATCCGACAATGATCTTGTTGCGTTTTGGAGAACTATAAAAGATAATCGATTTCAAAATTATGAAGCATATTTTACAATATTAGATACAGGTGATGTTCCAATATCCAGGGATTGGATAAAGGAGCTTATAACAGATCATAGATCAGCAATGGAACATGCTCCAGAAGCATGGAAAAAATTCATAGAGTATGGACGTAACGGGATAAATGCCTTGAAGGCGGAGAGGCTAAGAAGAACGCCGACAAAGTTTGATCAACTGCAAGCAGATAATGAAGGGATGGAATGCCTCAAGATGATCAGAAATCATTATGAGGGATTTCCACAAGGCTTTGAGGCTTGTGCTACAAGTATAGTGCAGAAAATGGATAATAATTTTGTTGATTTTTCTCTTACAAGACCTTGGCGAGATGGTGGCTACGATGCTATTGGGCATTATCAGATAGCAGGTGGAAGAATGACTAATGCTCCGCTTAGGCTTGATTGTGCCTTGGAAGCCAAGTGTTATGGGGAAAATAACGGTGTTGGGGTAAAAGAAATGTCACGACTTATATCGCGAATTCGATATAGGCAGTTTGGAATCTTTGTGACAACAAGTTATGTTAGTACGCAGGCATATCAAGAGGTGGTAGATGATGGCCATCCAATAGTAATTGTTACGGCAACAGACATAGCGCGAATACTTAGACAGAATTCTATATTTCATGATGATATGAAAGAGTGGCTAGGGTCATTAGATCAGTCGGATGGTAGAATGAGGGCATACTTGAAGAAAATAAGGAGCAAAAAGAAGAGTGATTAAAAAAATTGAAGGTGATATATTAGGCTATGTTAATGTAGATGATGTTGAACATCCTTTTTTGTTCGATAATTCCACATATAAATTATCTCTCTATCCATTATCAGCTAAATGCGGCTCAATGGATGTAAATGCATTAGCAAATTTAAAAAAAGTTATAGGAGATATAAAGAAACCCAAGTGGATAGATGCTGTCGATTTGAAAGGGGTGACAGTTCAAGGTTATAATATCTTATTCAATGTATCAGGTGGATATGATATTAAGGATAATCTGAAGATTTATACAGTAAACTACGTATATTATTATGAACATTTTAATGATCATAATATTAATGGACTTAGTATCACAGGTGAAGATATTGATGGATTTTTTTCGCACACGAAGTCTCTTGATATGAACTGCACTTTTGATGATAAAGCTGGGACATATAAGAATCAATCATTGAAGGCTATTGATATTCCAAAACAAGATGGCGGAACATTTATACTTAATGGTGACGGAGAAGAGGTATTTTGCAGAATATCATTAGATGCATATTCATTTCTGACGATGGCATATGATATTCCAGATAAAAAGATGGAAAGCATTAGTGAAATCAGAGTGGGTTTCAGTGATAGTATTGGTATAAAATCAACTATCGAATGTATAGGGCTTATATGCAATTTATTTAGGTTCCTTTCATATAGACTTAGGGTTGATCTTGATGAGATACACACATACTGTTTGGACGAAGATGGAATAGCACATTACGATGGAAGAATCATTATAAGGGATATTAGTGCAAATGAATATGTATCAGATGCCGACTTATGCATAGATGAAAATGATGTTAAGAAGAGTATTATTAGATATGATGATATTAAAGAACATACAGCCGATATCTGTACAATGATATATAATGGAAAGATTTCATTAGAACATATGACGTCAACATATTTTAGACGTAATTCGTATAATCAAGCTAGAATCCTGGGAATACTTACTGCATTTGAGAGAGCATACAACAACATTTATGGGATTGACACTGTGAGAGGTGATGACTATGTGAATTTTAAGAACAGCCTGATTGAAAGATTGAATAAAGGAAAAGAATGTTATCATGGCAAACAGTTAAAATGGTATAAGGACGTTATCAATGGCATAAAAAAATCAGGCATATCATATTCACAAAAAGTCTATCATGCATTAATTGATAATCAGAGTACAGTAGAGATGTATATAAAAAATAAATACGAATATACTGATTATAAAAAGATTGCTGACGACATATCGAAACGGATTGGAAAATTGAGAAATAATCTGGCACATAATAACAAGCTTGATGAAATGGATGCAAATATTATATTTGATATAAAAACAGTTGAGGAACTGTGGTATTGTATGTATCTAAGGCATTGCAATGTTCCAATAGAAAATATAGTAAAGGCGGTGGGGAGACTGTTTAAAGAAAACCAATACTGACAAATGAGCAAATAATGATAATGGCTTTAAAATTACACGGAGTAATAAATGGCAAAAGATAATATCAATGGGATAGCATACAATACAAAAACAGCAGAGACCATTGCTCGTAATGGTAGTGGTAGAGAGGTAAGCCATAGTGATGAGCGTTGGTTTAATGAGACGCTTTACAGGAAGAAGTCAGGCGAGTTCTTTTTATATGGCTCTGGTGGCATTTTCACGAAGTATGCAAAACAGATAGGACCAAACTCCTGGGAGCGGAGCGAGGCCATCCTTCCGCTTACTGAAGATGAAGTTAAGGAATGGGCTATGAACAATCTCGGTGATAATGGATATAAGGATATCTGTAAGAAGATTGAGGAGAAGCCGGTTCCTGTTGTCAAAGAGAAGAGACAATATACCCGCAGAGAAAGTGCGGTTACTTCAGAAGAGATTGAGACCATTATAGAATACATCAGGAAGAAACCATCTATCTCTCAGCTTGACCTGGCACAGAAAGCAGGTCTTTCAAAGAGCTCTGTCGTTATCATTATGGACACTCTGAAAGAAGCAGGAAGACTCACAAGAGTCGGTTCACGTAGAAATGGCCAGTGGGTTATTGATGGCAATCCGAAAGTAGCTAAACCAAAGCCACAGATTACTGAAGAGCAGAATGAAGCAAAGCCTAAGAAGAAAAAATCTGTAGAGAAAAAGCCTGTTGCTGAACCGCAGAATGACAGAGTGAAAAAGATATTCGATGCACTTCGCAAACAGCCTGATATCACACAGAGAGCTCTCGCAAATGAGACCGGCATTTCTCTTCCGAAGGTAAATACGCTCCTTCAGCAGCTTCGCAATGACGGTGTGATTGTAAGAGAAGGTACGAGCAAAAAAGGAAGCTGGATTATCAAAGGCGAGGAGTCTAAGCCTTCAGTTATCACAGTATATGGTACTCATACCTGTCCTGAATGTTCATTTATAGAGGATCAGATTAAGGATAATGATGGATTTCGTTTTGTTGATATAGGTTCCCATGTGAAGAATCTGAAGGCATTTATGGCACTTCGCGATTCAGATCCAGTATTCGATTCCGTAAAGAATAAGGGTATTGGGATTCCAGCCTTCGTTCATGAAGATGGAACAGTAACACTTATACCGGAGGATGTAGGCCTGAAATCAAGACAGGAAGATCTTCTCGAAGAACAGCGCAGGGCAGAAGACAGGAAAGCTGTAAAGAAGTCAAACGTAAAGAACACAAGGAAAGCAGAACCAACAGTTCAGACGGATACCGCAAGGCAGGCTAATACTGAAAAGATTATCGGAATGATAAAGGAAAATCCATCAGTCTCTCAAAAAATCTCTCTGAAATGCTTTTTGAAGACCAGATTGATAAAATCTTCGAAAGTCTTGTAGGAAGTGGCCTCACGGTCCATCAGATACATGTAGCGTATATTCGTCCTGTAATCATCTTCAAGCTGTCTCAGCGAGATATATCCATGGTCAGCGAAGCCAAAAAGTACTGTCTTGAACATACGGACCGGATCATATCATATGCGACCGAGCTTGTGATGCGGAACATCATCCAGGTACTTCATGATATCAATACTGCTTAATAATCTTTCAATCTCAATTACCGGATCACATACATCCAGAAAATCTGAAATGAACATTGGTAAAACGCCTTGAGTTGTATTATAATATTTTAAGCTATTGTTTTCATGACAGTTAAATTATAGCACAAGAAAAGGCTTTTTGAACATTTTCTATTCAAAAGCCTTTAACTTTATTCTCGGGAGCTTATTTTTTCACAGCCCCCTTACTAATTTCATCTGGGAGAGGTTATGATAATTTCTTTGATGCTGTGATGAAACCTATTCCTGACAGAATCGCTGATAATGCGCCAACGATACAGGCGATACCAATGTCTCCGTACATCATGACTCCCATGATGATGCCGATAGCTCCTAAGATGAGCAGTAAAATTCCGATGACTTTCATTTGATACTCCTTTCGGTTATTTGGTTAATATGTATATTGGAAATCTGCACAGGTTATATCGGCTTTCCGCAACCTGGACAGAATTTTGCTCCGTGAACCAGCTTTGTCCCACAGTATGGACAGAACTTTTTGACAGAAGCAGAATTAGTGTTTTCAGAAGAAGATTCAGAATCAGATGGCTCTTGTGTAACTGTGATCTCCGATTGCATGGGTGAAGGTTCAGATATTACATTTTCTGATGCCGCAACAGAGTTTACGCCGTTACTGATAGCATCCTCAACGAGACTGATTGCAGAATTACGATAGTCGCGTATAATGAGGGTTTTATATGCGTATTCTATGATTGCAGTATCCGTCTCTTTGGTAATTATTGCGGTATTGCCTGTCAGAAGTGCGCTGTTAGGATTGCTGTTGTAATAAGTTGTGATAGAATGAACGCAATCGTGCAGTTTGTAGCTCTTCTTGTATTTGAAAGGGTGCTTGCGCAGTACCTCACAGATCTCGTTTAGTTCCTCAGTAGAGTCTGTATAGCTTAATAGTTTTCTGGTCAAGTCAAGCATTTCATCGATGTTCTCTATATCCTTTCTTTCAATTTGTTTTGGCGGTGTATTGTTTTTGTTAAAAAGTCCCATAGGTTCTCCTTTCTGTCTTGAAGTATTTCATCAGATATTACGGAGGTTATAGATCGAATCAGGTGATTTTTTCTCGCGGGCTATCAGGATTTTCCATACGATGCACCATATAAGGGTGATCAGGAATCCGGTAATGAGTGCCAGCGTCATATATCCCATAAAATCGGTAAATGGCTTGCCCGAATCCCCGATCATATAGAAGTAAATGAGAATGGCAATGAAAAATGCCAGGGAGATGATTCCGACGATAGTAGAATATATACGATTTCGTGGCACTGGAGCGTTGATCTTTATACTCAGATGGTCAAGCCTTGTCTGTGCCTCACCGATGGTGATGCGGCTGGTATCAAAAGTTCTGAAAAGCTCACGTCGTCTATGCAGATTCTTCTCGTGAGAGAGCTGCTGGACCCAGAGGTCTATGAGACAGTTCTGTTCCTGAAGCTGCTCGGTATTGTCGTTATGAGTATCCATTATTTTCTTTCCTCCCGTTCAGCTACAAGAATTTTGAGATTCTTCTTTTCATATTTATTCATATCTGACTTGATTTCAGACTGATCTGTTATGCCTTCGTCTGTGTACCATGAGCAGGAATCGAAATAATCCTGAAGCTCGCTGCTTTTGAAGTGATATCCATGTCGTGCATAGATCTCGTTGATAGCTATTCGCAGATCGTCATCATCAAGCTGGGATGCGTCTTCAGCGGAGATATATTCTGAATCACTCTGCGGATATATGTATTCCTCGTCGCTGTCATCTGTATCAGAGTTGTCTGAGTCATCATCACTTTCTTCTGACGATATATCGAAAGAATCGATATCAGTTGTCTTAAGTGTCAGTGTTTCGCGGTCTGCATTTCCATTCATGACAGAGAGCTCAAATTCGTCACCTGTGTAGTTAGGAGTAAACCACATGAACAGATAACTGTTCTGCTGAGTGATACTTATGCCGTCATTATAGAATGTGGCCAGATATCTGTTGTCACCATTGGCGCGTGTCAGATTTCCGGTAAGCCAGCTGTTGTCATCGAGGATATCGTCATATTTTACTGTGGCTGTGCCAAATGTGTTGTTGGAAGAGTCATATGATCTGGTATCAAGTATGACTCTGGCTATACCTTCGCTGTCCTGGTAGACTCCAGTGGCATTTCTGATACTCGAAGAATCGATGATACCACAGGCATCGTACAGAGTTGACGCTTCCTGTATCAGGTCGAAATAATGACCTCTGGCGGTAAATGCATACTTGTCAGTGCCGTCTATCTGCGCGCGGTCGGAGCCTATGGCATACACCATCACATAATCACCCTTCATCAGATTATATCCCTTGTCAGATCTGTCATCATAAGTAAAGATAAATTCCGAGTCGCTTATGGCATCCGAGCAGGCACTCTGCAAAGAGGCATTATAATCTTTGTAGGTGCTGCTGTCAGAATAGGACAGATCATCAATGGCTGTGATCGGATTAAATATCACTGAATTTACATAGGTTCCTGCTGAATCCTCATGAGTGTTTGGAATATAGCAGGCATATTTTATATATTTCCCTTTGTAATCAGAAGGATTTCTTGTCAGCTCCTCATAGGTTACAGGTTCGCATTTCTTCTTGAAATCATCTTCGCTTTCGGTAGATGTATCACTGGCCCCGGTATCATCAGATACAGATGTAGATGACTCTGAATCGGATGAAGAACTGCTGTCGGTATCTGTGTCAGGAGCTAGCGATGCAATGACAACAAGCAGTACGAAAATGATCACGATCACGAGCAGGACTTTGAGCAATGTTTTCTTCTTGCGTGGCTTTTCAGGTTCAGAAGGTGAAGAGTGATATGTCACATTATTATTGCCAATGTGGGCATTATATGGCTGCCCGGCATATGGGTTACTGCCAGTAGTGCCTGATGAAACCGGCTTACCACAGTAAGGACAGAATTTCTGCCCGGCATCTATCTGTTTTCCACAATTCCTACAGTACATATAGTTATCACCTCAATCATTTGCTCCAGGGATCATCAACTTCTGCAGCAGAGAGCATGTCACTTATATCTTTCTGTGATACTGTTTCAGCAGCTATGAGCGCAACGGATTCATCATAGGCGACAGTTATCAGCTGATCTTCGGATTTGTTAGTGTAAAAATAGTCTGTAGTGTCAGAATTATCTTTTTCGGTCTGCGAATACATGAGCCTGTATTCGGAATCGTAGAGGGTCGCTTCTCCATTAAAATCTGCATCATCAGCCTGTAGTCCTGCAAGAGTGTATTTATGGTCAGGATCCGTTTTATCATTGATCAGGATAAGGTCGATCGTTCCATCCGTTACGTCGATTGGACCGTCTTTACCCTCAGGATAGTCACCTTGATTAAGACCGGTAATAGTGAGATACCTGTCCTCTTTTGTCCCAAGGAACTGGATAAGGTCAGTATGCTCGAGTATTTCGGGAGTCCCTGCCAGGTCATCAATGCTTGATGAATCTGAATTTCCGTTCGTGTTTGCTACTATAAGTATTATGATCAGTACAGCGATTATGATCAGGACAATCGGCCATTTTTTCTTTTTCTTCTTAGGCTTATCAGCAGGTTTAACCGTTGGCCTGCTTTGTGCGTTTTCCGGGGTCGAAGTTCCTTTGCCGGTGCTTCCATCTACCAGCTTTCCGCAGTATGGGCAGAACTTCTGTCCTGCATCGATTTCTTTTCCGCAATATTGGCAAAACATAATGACTTCCTCCATGTGTGCCGGTTTTTAATGTCTGGCTCTATTATCGTACTAATGAGATAAGATTTGGTTCACAGGCTGTGAACATATTTCGATTTCGAACGTGTTATAATCCAGAACGTAGCACAGAGTTATCAGTAGTAATGGAATAGTGATGGCAAAATATTCTACAGAAAAGATTTTTGAAGATCTTAAGAAGCAGAGAAAAGATCCGCCGGAAAGTGTGATGTACGATGAAACACAGGCCGGAGTAGAGAAAGAAAAGCTTCGCAAGGATATAGAGAACTTTGTGAGACGTCATGATGACTGTTCTTCAGAGACTGATTTCATAGTAAACAGGGCAGGAATCACGAAGTCACAGTATTCGCGCTTTATGAACAGTGAAGGTCCGAAAGGACTCTCACGGGATTCTCTACTGAAAATATTTATAGTTCTGGGGTATAATGTAGATTACATGAGGACTCTGCTGCACAGATTCGGATTAAAGGATCTGTATGCAAGGGACAGAAGAGACTATATGATAATAAAAGGAATAGTCTCAGGAAAAGACCTTAAAGAGATTGATGAAATACTGGAAGGAGAGGGTATGGATACGCTGTGGAAGGAATCTGTATAGATGAGGTTTGCTTATGGAAAATAAGGATTCGTTGAGAGCTGATATATACAAATATATAAAGGACACTTATGGGCGTGATCCAGAGTATCTATGGGAAAAATCACCGAACTATGCAGCCTTCCGTCATTCTGACAACAGGAAGTGGTTCTGTATAATCATGGATGCACCAGCGGGTGCAGTAAATCTCGAATCCGGCGGGAAGATAGATATCATCAATGTGAAGGTTGCAAATGAATCCTTCCATGATATGCTTCTGTATAAAAAAGGTTATGGTGGGGGATGGCATATGAACCACAGGCATTGGTTATCCATTTCACTGGATGGAACGGCTCTTCTGGATGAGATTGAAAAGATGATAGATGAAAGTTTTCTCTGTACGAAGTAAAATTGTCTGAATGAACATTATCTGTCCATATCATGGTGTATGATACAGATATCAGAAGATGAAATCTGTTACTGCAAGCAGAGAAAGGGAAAGTAAAGTATATGAGCGACAAGACAGACAGGTACAGCACGGATGAGATTTTCGCGAACGCTGTAAGTAACAGGGAAGATCCGCCTGTGGATGTGATGTATGATGAGAAGCAGGCCAGGAAAGAGAAAGACAGGATAAGGCTTGATATAGAAAGATATGTGGAAGAGCATGACAGCTGCCACTCGGTTACGGACTTCATAGAAAATCAGGCTGGTATTTCAAAAGGCCTGTATTCCCGATTCATGAACTCTGACGCACCGACAGGTCTGTCAAGGGATTCCCTGCTGAAAATCTTCATTGTACTCGGATATGATATCGACCATATAAGGACACTTCTTCACAGGTTTGGTGTACCTGATCTGTATGCACGCAACAGGAGGGACTATGAAATCATCAGGGGCATTGCATCCGGGAAAACATTACGCGACATTGATGATGATCTCGATGAAAAAGGAATGAAAACATTATGGAAAGAGGCATAGTACAGACGAAAAACCCATCAGAGGATATTTTTGAAAGACACTCTGATAATCTGTCATCAGATGAGAAATATCCGGTATGCAGGGTACACGTCAAGAAAAATGTCTTCAATAAATCTCTGCCAGATACCGTTCTTGTAAAGAAACTGTATAACCCTTCCATATACCTTGATCTGATAGGCAACAGCTCGCCTTATATAGAGACTGTTTATGGCATCTGTGAGACTGAAGACGGAACGTATGCGGTATGTGAGGATGTGCGAAGACCTGCCATATTCGATTATAAGGTGTATGATGCGGCATACAACCGTAGTAAAAGCACATCATTGTCATTGGATGATCTGATAGATGAAGATGTATTCGGGAGCCTTGAGATTCAACGTAAGGACGGAGCTCATTTCCTGAGTGAGAAGACAGCTCTGATACTTGTAGCCGAGATGATTGACGGACTTATGAGTCTGTCAGATACGAAGCGGGTTCACGGGGATCTGTCTCCTCAGAATATACTGCTTGCAGATGCTGAAAAGTCATCCGAGTATTCGCTGCCATTCAGACCGGTGATAATAGACTTCGATACATCGAAACCTGTAAAAGAAGCACAGCATCAGGTGACTACGATAATAGGAACGAAAGCATTTGCAGCACCGGAGATCATGATATACAACAAGCCGACAGACAGGGTGGATATATACTCTATCGGGTGTCTGCTTCACTTTATGATACTTGGAAAAGCACCGGGTGAGAACAAGAACGGACTGAAAGATTCAGAGGGACTGCTCAGCAAGGGAGTTTACAGGATTATAGCAAAGTGCAATGCAGACTATGATACGCGCTATCGTTCCTTTTCAGAACTCAGAAAGGCAGTAAGGCAGGAACTTCATCTGGACGAGAGCATGAAGAACAGGGTGATGTCAGTAATCCCCGGATTCCGTACTCATACATGGTGGAAAATGGCGATAGCCATACCTGTCTATATCATGTTGATTGTCGATGCAATACTGACGCTGATTTATGGTGCACACAGGGATAATCTTATTACGCTGGCATTCTTTGTATCAGAGATAGTATGTGTCTGTGATGTCTTTAACCTGAAACGGTTCATCCCGAAATATATATACTGGCGTGAACGAAAGCCGGTGATAGGGCACCTGGTGAGAATAGTAATAGCGGTTGTGATATTCATTATCTATTCTGCAATTTTATAGATGGATTTGTTGATGGATTGAAAAATGTTTTTGAGATGGACGTTATATGTCCATCTCACTTTGTATTATATAGTTACAGATGTTAAATGCGCGCTTTGACAATATTAATAATGGTTATGCTCAGAGTTGGGCAGAAAGGAAAAGGTAACGATATGATGCCAGATGTGGAATCAGCAGTTAATGTGATATTAGGGCTGGACGAAGATGGAGACACTTCTTCCGACAGTTATGATGACTGTGTAGATGAAGAAATAGAAGAAACAGATGATTGCGAGGATACGGAAACTGTCACATTTGATCTGAGGAGAAAATTTCACAGTACAGACAATACCGATATGTCTGAATTTACGGGAACAGACGTATATGACAGATACATGGAGGCTCCTGAGACAGAGCATATAGATGTTGATGAAGACTGTGCTCTAAGTGTGTTTGATGACCTGAACTATGATTTCAGCGATGCAACAAGGGCTCTCGACAGTGACAGGTATCTGATCTATACAACCGGTGATGAGTTGAAGAGGCTTGACAAGGAAACTATGGAGATACTTGAACTTGCCGATATGGATAAGGATATGCTCTATGAATTTCCACAGAACTATATGGTAGACAAAGGATTCATGTTCTATCATGCTTCAGATGGATGGAGATATATTCAGAATCTGGAGACCGGAGAAAGAGGAACAATAGCTGATGATATATGGCCAACGGAGGATGGGATTGAGACAGATGACCATATGATAAGTCAGATCAGTCCACTGGTAAAATGGAAAGGAAAATACTATTTCTGGAGCCAGGAACTATATGCCCGCAATGGCCAGTACAGGATTGGAATATCAAGGATAAATCCGAAGACCGGCAAAGTATTTTCGGTTGTAAAGGATCTTTTCCGTACAAAGATATTCAAGGAATATGCGACTATCGAATACTCTGGTGTCAGGGATGGAGTGATGTATGCAATTATGCGGACAACAGATGGATTGATGGATAAGATCACTTATGACCTGGATAATAAAGAGATGGGAATGGCTACAATGAAGGGATACTTCATCAACACACAAGACTTTGTCTGGGATAAAGAGTTTGCAGGAGACTGCGTCTATGTCAATCAGAAGAATCTTCATCTGATGCTGTTCGACCCATTCCACAACAGGCTCAGATGCATCAAGCATAACTTCGGGACAGGCAGGGGATTCGAGCGTAAGAAACCGTATGACTTTATGGTCGTTGGGAATACGGTAGGTTACAGTACAGGTAGTATTCTAGGCAATCATGAGACAATATCCTTTTAAGAGAAACCTTATATTCTTCTTGTAAATACAGGCAGAATATAGGATAATTGTTTCAGAGGCATTATGGAAGAAAAGAGCGGAAAAATAGAACGTATTCTTGACATATACTCTCATCTGATGGCTGGCTCTACGGTTTATAAGAGCCAGCTGGCAGCTGAGTATGGTGTCAATGAAAAAAGCATACAGAGAGACCTGGATAATATCAGGGACTATCTGGAAGTGCATGACCAGAATGGCCTGCTAAATTCAGTGGTCTATGATTATGAGACTAAGGGATATCATCTGGAACAGATATATGGTATTAAGCTGACGAATCCGGAGATTCTTGCAATCTGCAAGATACTTCTTGACAGCCGGGCTTTTACCAGGAAGGAGATGATGGATATCATCCGTCGTCTCATAGATAATTGTGTGCCCTGGGACAACCACAGAACGGTGGAGAGTCTTATAAGTAATGAAGAGTACCATTACATGGAACTGCATCATCACAAGTCATACATTGACAAGATGTGGAAGATAGGACAGGCTATAAAGGCACATAAGAAGATAGAGATTACATACCGGAAGCTGAAGGGGAAGAATCCGGTAAGAAGAAAACTGTCGCCGGTGGCAATAATGTTCTCTGAATATTATTTCTACATGGCGGCATTCATAGAGAACCGTGAAGATGTGGATCATCCCGAAAAGATTTCGGAGATTACCCCGACTATATACAGGCTCGACAGGATCGATGACCTCACCGTAATTGATGAAAAGTCATCAGCACCGTCAATGAGCAGATTTGAGGAAGGCGAGTTCCGTAAACGCATCTTCTTCATGACGGGAGGACAACTCAGGCGTATAAGGTTTGAGTATTTGGGTCTTTCGTTGGAAGCTGTCCTCGATCGCATTCCGACAGCAAAGGTACTAAAGGAAGAAGATGGAGTCTATACCATAGAAGCGGAGGTCTATGGTAATGGTATAGATATGTGGATAAAAGGACAAGGGGATGATATGAGGGTAATAAAAATATAAAAGAATATATGGATGCGTATAATGAGTATAGATAGTAATAGCGGATTGATAAGGTAAAGAGAATGACGAAGTCGAAAAACGGTAATGACGATACTGAAAAAATCTCAAATATAGCGATTGATGGTGCGGCTGCTGAGACTGTCCAAAGATATGGCAGTGCCAATGCAGAGCATTTAAAAGCTTATAATGGAGATGAGCTAAAGAGAACTTTAAAAAGTGTTTCTGAGTCGAAGGTCAATCCTGATTATAAAAGTAGAAATATCAGTCAGCAAGCTGGATTTTCTGCTGAGATAAAAACTGTAGCTAAGAAAAATGCGGAAAATATTATAAATAAAAAAAGTGACCGTTATATAAGGACAGATGATATACAGGGGAGAGTCAACGATACAGTTGTAGACATTCTTGTGCTTGATAAGAATGGAAACGTTATTCCTGGCACAACATCACAGATGAAGTTTGTCGGAAAGGACGGAAATTCATTTGTACAACATTTTATGGGGAATAGCAAAGCTGCACAGAAGTGGCGATCTTATCTGGAAAATGATAATCTCGCAATTATTGAGGTACCAAAAGATAAATACGATGATATAAAGAAGAATATAGCAGACAGACTTGATAAGCTAAATAAGACCTTAAAAAAGCTAGAGAAGCAGGAGATAATAAAAAGGAAACAGAAATTATCAAAAAAATTAAAACGCTTAAGAAACTTGACTCTAAAGTTAAAGCGGCTGTTTTAACAAAAAAAGCGGCTGAATTTGCACGCTTACATCCTGGTCTTTCGACAGCTGGTGATATGATAAAAGTAGCAAATCAGGCTGGAGTGAATCAAATGAAATATGGTGCCGCAATATCAGGTGCTGTAGCATTAGTGAAGAATATAATTGCAGTATCAAATGGAACAGAAAATTCGGAACATGCGGCCAGGAATATGGTTATTGAAACGGGGGAGGGAACTGTAATTAGCTATTCTACAGCATTTTCAGGTTCGATCATACAGGGATTGTTGGATAGGTCAAAGTCAAAGATAGGAAAGAGCCTGTCGAAAACGAATTTTGCAGCAGGTATGACTTCAGCAACTATCGATATATGTAGATCTTTACATAGATATATTACAGGCGAAATCGATGCAGAGGCTTGTATAGAGGATCTTGGAAAAAATGGATTTGGTGAGATTGAATCGGCAGTATATTCTTCAATAGGAATAGCACTGATTCCTAAGAAGTCAGCTGAAATACTTATTGTTGTGGGAGGAATAGCAGGAGCATCATTCGGATATATAGCTGCATCTGCAATATACGAGGAATTAGTCGATGCCTTAAAAAATGCGAAAATCGCGGATGAGGAAAGAAGAAAAATAGAGAAGCAGTGCAACGCGTCAATTGCAATGATAAAGTCATATCGTAATGAGATGGAGCAGATGGTTATAAAATATATGCGGGAGCATTACAGTAGATTTGACACATATTTTTCTATAATAGATAAAGCTGTTCTTGATAACGATGTTGATGGATTTATTGCTGGAAATAATGATCTCCAAGAATATTTGGGTCATAAGGCTCAATTCGAATCAGTTGAAGAGTTCAATAGACTTATGGATGATAAGGCATCACCTTTGGTGCTGTAGGAGAATGATATGGCAAAGAGAATAAACAGAGAAGATGCTGTGAAGATTATTTACTAAAACTTCCCACACTCAAAAGGTGTGTTGAACCTTGAAAACTCAATGATGTAGGCAATTAAAAAGGCATAGACGCTGTGCCTTTGGTATAATTGAGTTGACTAGAAACAACCATACAAAGGAGACTATCTATGCCAATATCAATTCTACCACAGGATAAAGACGGACAGGAACTTTTTAATGCTATTTCGACATTTTTCTCAACTTTCAGAATCGGTAACCTCCTCCATAAATGCAATGCTCAGAAGGAGAAGGGCGTTCCGGTAATCGATATTTTCAAATATAAGCTCTGCAATGTTTTCGCCGACCGCAGCATGTATATGCAGCAGAAGACAGGCTCCTTCAAAGAGTCGTTTTCAAAGAATACGTTTTATCGGTTCCTGAACAGCCCGAAGACAAACTGGCTTCGCTTTACTACCCTTCTGTCTAAGAAGGTTGCTGATGCTGTTGAGCCGCTTACTTCGGAAGACCGTGTAAACGCGTTTGTTGTTGACGACAGCCTTTTTGAACGAACGAGCTGCAAGCAAACGGAGCTTGGCTCCCGTGTGTTTGACCATACCTCCATGAAATACTGCAAAGGATTCCGTCTGATGACACTTGGATGGACTGACGGGAATACATTTCTTCCTGTAAACAGCTGCCTATTAGCCTCTTCCAAAGAGAAAAATCTTATCGGTCCGGTCGATCAGTGCGATGGCCGTTCCCTTGCAGCAAAGCGTAGAAAGCTTGCACAAACAAAGGGCACAGAAGTCATGATCGAGCTGCTTAAGACTGCACAGAACGCCGGTCATCATGCGGATTACGTCCTGTTTGACACATGGTTCTCCAGTCCCGCACAGCTGATCGCTGTGAAAAAACTTGGTCTAGATTCCATTGCTATGCTCAAGAAGAGCTCCCACATCTACTACGAGTATGAAGGAAAGCAGCTTTCCATCAAAAAGATTTTCGGCATCTGCAAGAAGCGCCGGGGCCGCAGCAAGTACCTTCTTTCCGTGAATGTCATGGTTGGTAAAGACGAGAAGATTCCTGCCAAAATCGTCTGCGTTCGGAATAAGAAAAACAAGAAAGACTGGATTGCTTTCATCTGTACAAATCCCGAACTGTCCGAAGAAGAGATCATCCGGATCTACGGAAAGCGGTGG
>Ga0256405_10004810_pt1 | contig 24546 bp, 20 predicted proteins | sample RumenRJG_02DNA_FD_189096 | JGI IMG/M metagenome (GOLD analysis project Ga0256405, IMG submission 189096) | Bovine rumen microbial communities from Lethbridge, Alberta, Canada - RJG_02 | ecosystem: Host-associated > Mammals > Digestive system > Stomach > Rumen | place: Canada: Alberta... | reverse complement strand
AGTCATTGATCCTGAGTCAGCATCATGCCGACATGCTTCGCTTTGAGAGTGCCCAGGATCGTTACCAGAAACTGGTGAAGAATCAGCCCCAGTTGGTACTTCGTGCGCCGTTGGTGTATATCGCCAGCTATCTGCAGATGACACCCGAGACGCTCTCCCGTGTCCGCACTGCCACCCTGATGGACGACAAGTAAGAGTTCTTACACCCTCTCCTATAATAATTAAGGTACGCGCGAGCTTTTTTGTGCGTACCTTATTTATTTTTATTTTTCTCCTATTATATTTGGCGATACAAAAATAAAATCGTACCTTTGCACCAAGTCTGCGCCGTTGTCGCCACTTGTGAGGGGTAGTCGTGTGTGGGCCAAACATTTTGGAACAGCGTCTTACAACGCTTTGTTTTTGGTCATTTGAACCTAGGAACTTCAAACAGCACAAATCAAAACCATTGCAGAGTAGATGCTACGGGAAGGATATTTTCTGTCCCGTTTGTGTGCAGAGGCCCCAATAGCCTCTTGCACACTTTACGGGCAGTTTATATACCAACGGCGTGGGCGTCATTCTGTTTGTTTATTTGTGAGGTTTTCCTAGGACCTAAATGACAAACGGGCAGAAAGGGTTCACGCTTTTTTGTATCTTGCTGGTTCCGTTTTTTATTATAATTGAACAAGTCATTGTTGTTGCTGAGTCAGTGCATCATGATGCGTTTCGATTATATGGAAATCATCAATTTTCTCGTTCCCTTCATTGGGGGAACGTCCCTCTCCTTTGCTGTTTGGCGATGCCAATAGATCATACAAAGCTATATTGGTTTCCCTTACGAGTAGCCAATCATCGCGAGTTTCGGGTCAGAGATGAGCTCAGTCGTCTTGCCATCGAGCACTATCTGCCTGTTAAATGGGCTCAGCGCATCTATGGCGGTCATATCCATAGGGTAGAGGTGCCAGCCCTCAACATGATCTTTGTGCATGCCACTCAGGAAACGATTACCACTCAGAAAATGTTTAACAGTGAGTTGTCGTATCTGCGTTATAAGATGAACGTGGTGGATGATGGCGAGGGGGCGCATACTGAGATTATGACGGTGCCTGATCGTGAGATGGATGCCTTCATCAAGGTCACCCGGTGTTCAGATGCCCGTTTGCAATATCTTGTCTATACAGACTTCCTTGATAAAGAAGGTCGCAAGGTGAAGGTGATCGATGGTGACTTTGCCGGTGTTGAGGGCCAGATTAAGCGCATCCGTAAGGATCGTTGTGTTGTTGTCTGCGTCCGTGGTGTGGCTGCGGTAGCCTTGCAGATACCTTTTGAACAACTAGAATTTATTAAATAATATGAGAAAAAGAATTGTTTTGTTCTTATGTTCTTTTGTCCTGGTCAGTGGTAGCTTTGCTCAGAAGTTGAGCGACCAGCAGGTCATCCAGATGGCAGTACAAGAGAAGAAAGCCGGTGCCTCAGAAACAGAGATTGCCACCCGCTTGATGCAGAAGGGAGCCACGATGGATCAGATCCAGCGTATCCGTTCCCAGTATGCCCAACAGATCACGAAGCGTGGAATGGATGACACCGTAGATAATGCCCTTGGCGATGCCCAGGCCCGCATGCGTACCAACAACGAGCCTAACGACAATGCTATCACAACTAGCGAGAACGCAACAGCCCCTGATTATGTACCTGAGGCTTTGGCTCCTTCTGGTAAGCGCGTCTTTGGTCGTGATATCTTCAACAATAAGAAACTTTCATTCGAGCCCCAGATGAACATCGCCACGCCCCAGAACTATGTGGTGGGTCCTGGCGATCAGCTGATCATCGATATCTATGGTGCCTCTCAGCAGAGCCTGAAGCTCACGGTCAGTCCCGACGGCGATGTCACGGTGCCCGAGTTCGGACCTATCCGTGTCAGTGGATTGAGCATCAATGCCGCCCAGGCCAAGATCCGCAGCAAACTGGGCAGCTATTATCAGAGTTCAGAAATCAAGACCTCGCTGGGTCAGACCCGTTCCATCATGGTGAATGTCATGGGTGAGGTACGTGTGCCAGGCACCTATACCCTGAGTGCCTTTGCCACCGTTTTCCATGCCCTCTATATGGCTGGTGGTATCAGCGATTTGGGTACCCTCCGCAGCATCAAGGTGTTCCGCCAGGGACGCCAGATCTCCGTGGTCGATGTCTATGAGTTTATCCTGAATGGCCGTTTGGCGGGCAATGTACGCCTGCAGGACAATGATGTCATCCAGGTGGGCACCTACGATTGCATTGTTGACATCTCAGGAAAGGTAAAGCGCCCGATGGCCTACGAGATGCGCAAGGGTGAGAGTCTCTCAGCCCTGCTCAAATACGCTGGTGGCTTCACGGGCGATGCTTATAAGAAGCTCATTCGTGTGCTCCGTAATAGCGAGGAGATGAAGAGCGTCTATAACGTCGAGGAGTTCGACTACAACAGTTTCAAGCTCGAGGATGGCGACCAGGTGAGCATCGATCAGATCTACGACCGTTTCAAGAACATGGTCGAGATCAAGGGTGCAGTTTTCCGCCCGGGCATGTATCAGTTTGGCGAAGAGGTCAACTCCGTTCGCAGCCTGATCGAACGTGCATCAGGCCTGACCGAAGAGGCGATGACCAGCAAGGCGGTACTTCGCCGCCTGAAGCCCAACCGCACGCAGGAGGTCATCACCATCGACCTGGAGGGCATCCTCAGAGGCTCTGTAGCTGATATTCCCCTGCAGAACGAGGATATTCTCTTTATCCCCACCTTGGCAGAGCATCAGAACCTTCGTACCCTCACCATCACAGGTGAGGTTATCTTCCCAGGCACCTATGAGTTTGCTGATCGGATGACGATTGAAGACTTGATACTGCAGGCTGGCGGACTCACTGACCGTGCATCCACGATCAAGGTTGATGTCTCTCGTCGTCTGCGTGATCCCAACGCTGCTGAAGCCACGATGGAGATTGCCAAGACCTTCAGCTTCTCATTGGCTGATCAGACGAACTTCACCCTTGAGCCTTACGATATCGTGCAGGTGCGCCGCAGCCCTGTGTTCCAGGATCCTATCCGTGTCACTGTCGAAGGCGAGATTGCCTTCGAGGGCAGTTACACGATGGAGCAGAAGAACCAGCGCCTGAGCGATGTGGTGAAGTCGGCAGGTGGCATAGTGCCAGGTGCCTATGTCCGCGGTGCCCGTCTGGTTCGCAGGATGACGGCCGATGAGAAGGCCCGCATGCAGGCAGTGATCAATATGGCGCGTCAGAGTGCCGATGGCAAAGACTCTATTGCCCTCAACAAGATTGCCATGAGCGATACCTATACCGTCGGTATCCATCTCGACGAGGCATTGGCTAATCCCGGTTCTACTAAAGATATTGAGCTGATGGACGGAGATCGCCTGATTATCCCCCGTTTCAACCATACCGTGCGTATCAGTGGCGATGTGAATGCCCCTAATACGGTAGCTTTTGAGGATGGAGAGAACTACAAATACTATATCAAGCAGGCGGGTGGCTTTGGCGACCGCGCCAAGAAGAGCCACACCTATATCGTGTATCAGAATGGCACGATGGCAGTAGCCAAAGAAGGCAAGATAGAACCCGGTTGTGAGGTTGTCGTACCCTCTAAGGCCCCGCGCAATCAGAATTCTATGGCCCAATGGCTTGGCATCGGAACCTCAATGGCATCCCTGGCCACCATGTTCGTCTCAATAGCCAACTTAATCAAAAAATGATCAGCATGAATACAGATCCCAATACCCAACCTCAGGAGAAACCAACCCTCAGTCAACTTTGGCTGGACATAAAAAAACACAAGAAACTCTATTATAAGGTTCTTAGTATAACATTTCTAGTTTCTGCCATCATCATGCTCAGCATTCCCAACTATTACAAATGCACGGTGATGTTGGCTCCTGAGATGTCAGGAACAAAAGGCGGTGGTGCATTGTCTGGCCTTGCAAGTAGTTTCGGTATTAATTTGGGTGGAGCCAGTGCTGGTGCAGATGCCATCATGCCTAATCTCTATCCTGATTTGATGAACAGCGTAACCTTCCGCGCCTCACTTTTCCCGATTAAAATACATCGTGAGGATGAGATGGAGACTATGTCTTATTATGATTATCTGAAAGATGGGCAGAAACTTTCTTGGTGGTCTGCAGGTCTAAAGGCAGTATTTTCACTTTTCAAGCAGGAAGAGACTGACAGTAGTGTAAACACCTTTAAGCTAACCAAGGAACAGAGTGCAGTGGTGGAGACCATCGGTGAGAAAGTAGTCTGTGATGTTGATAACAAAACAATGGTGATTACCATCGATGTGACGGATCAGGATCCGTTGATCTGTGCCACGATGGCCGACTCTGTAAGAGTGCGCTTGCAGGACTTTATCACCGACTATCGCACCAGCAAGGCGCGTGTAGATTTGGATTACACCAGAAAACTTTATGCTGAGGCAAAAGCAAAATACGATCAGGCACGCAGTAAATATGCCACTTACGCAGATGCAAACCAACGAGTATTCTTAGAGCGCGTACGTAGTGAACAGTCAGAACTCCAGACAGAGTTGCAACTGGCTCAGACCGCTTATACGCAGATAGCAGCTCGCTTGCAACTGGCAGGAGCTAAAGTTCAGGAAGAAACACCCGCCTTCACCATTCTTCAGCCCGCCACAGTCCCCATCAAAAAAGCAGGTCCCCAGCGCAGTAAAATGTGTCTGATCTTCCTTATCTTGGCCTTCATCGCTACAACAGTCTTCGTCTGGCACAAAGAGTCTCATCTGAAAGCTCTTTTGCGCCCAAGTAAGAGCACTCCCGACTTCGATGAACTCTCCCTTGAAGACCTATCCTTCCTTCTCTCCCAAACCCGCCCCTCCAAACCCGAAGAGAAAAAGCAATAACATAACAAAACAACTTGTTTTGTCTAGTAAAAAGCTATCTATTACCATCGATAAAGCTATCTTTTCGATAGCAAAACAACTTGTTTTGTTGTGAGTGAAGATAGTGATAGATACGAAAAAAGTATCACCTTACCTAACAACCTGATATTAAATCACTTATAACGAAAAGTGATACTTTCGTGAAAAAGTAACATTAAAAAAATAAAGGGACAATATTTTCTGCCAGAAAAGACACATCCCATATTGTTTTATCTAATTCCAGATTTTATTAACTCTCAATACCATTCGAGTTAACTCTTCCGAGAATTCGGGTTAATTCAGCTAAATCGAAATGACTGAGAATTCAGCTAATAATAAACGAATAGCCAAGAATACCATGCTGCTTTATATCCGCATGATTGTTTTAATGCTGATTGGGCTTTTCACATCTAGGGTCATACTTCAGGCTCTTGGTGTAGAAGATTATGGTATCAATAGTGTTATAGCAGGTTTTCTCAGCATGTTTGGTATCATCACTGGTTCTATGAGCAATGCAATCAGTCGATACATCACAGTAGAATTGGGAAAAGGACAGTTGGATCGGTTAAGAAAGGTGTTCTCTACATCAATAACGGTACAACTCTTCATGGGTATTCTGATAGTTGTGCTTATTGAGACATTTGGTATGTGGTTTGTTACATCTCAGATGCAGATACCGGAAGGACGTGAGATAGCAGCTCAATGGTGTTTGCATTGTGCAACATTAATCACTTTCATTTCGTTGATGAATATACCCTTTAATTCAGCAATAGTAGCACACGAAAAGATGGCGGTTTTTGCATATATGACAATTCTTGATGCAATATTGAAGTTGTTTATTTGTTATATAATCTTTATCTCACCGATAGATACGTTGATCACATATGCTATACTTGGTGTTTGTGTTTCAATCATCACAACCTCAATTTATTGGATATATTGCCTGCGTAAATTTGAGGAAACATCATTCAGTTTCCGTTTTGATAAGAGCCTCTTCGGAGAAATGTGGGGATTTGCCGGCTGGAATCTATTTGCTCAAACAGCATGGATCCTAAATACTCAGGGCATTAATATGTTGATGAATATTTTTTTTGGTGTTGTTGTAAATGCAGCCAGAGGAGTTGCCGTACAGGTAAATGGAATTATCCAGAACTTCGTGAACAACTTTATGATGGCTCTCAATCCTCAGATAACGAAATCTTATGCTGCCGGAGATAAAGAGACAGCCTTTAGTTTGGCTTGTAGAGGATGTCGCTTTTCGTTTTATATTATGTATTTTTTAGCTTTACCAATAATGATAGAATCTCATCAGATTCTTGATTTGTGGTTAGGAACACCACCAGAACAGGCAGATGCATTCGTTGTGTGGACTATTCTTTCGACTTTAGCAACATTATTAGGTAACACATTGGTTACTCTTCAAATGGCACATGGTGATATTAGAAAGTATCAAATATGGATTACTGTTTTTGGTTCTATACCTTTTCCACTTACCTGGTTAGTATTTAAGTGTGGTGCTCCTTCTATTGTAGCCTATTATATTTACGTTGCAGTATATTGGGGATTGATATTTGTACGATATTACCTTGTACATGAGAAAACAGGAATACCTGCAAAAATGTATCTTTTCGATGTCGTCGGGAAAACTCATTTAGTAGCATTCTTAGCTGCAATATTGCCATTTGGATTGTTTCTCTTAATGCCTGAAACCATTTTACGATTGCTGCTGGTTGGGGTGGTAAGTGTCTTGTCTTCCACAATAGTTATTTACTTTTGGGGAATAGATCAGTCAGAACGGCAATTCATTCAAGGAAAGATGGCACTTGTAAATTCAAAATTTTATAAATAACATGTCACTTAAATTAAAAATTTTGCATACTATATCCTTTCTTCTTCATGGAGAATCAAAACCTCTATATGCAAATATAACATATCTTCAACCAAACGAACGATTAAAAGGGAAGAAGATAATTATTACCGGTGGTGGCAGAGGTTTGGGCTTCGCTATGGCAAAGAGGTTTATTGAAGAAGGAGCAGATGTCTTGATAATGGGACGCAATGAAGTAACCCTTAAGAAAAGTGCTGCTGAAATTGGATGTAAGTATCTTGTTATAGATGTCCAAAATATTGATTCTTTCAAAGCCATCATGGAAAGGGCATACACTCTTTTAGGTGGGGCAAATTGTCTCGTGAATAATGCGGGAATCTCTCTGCATGAAAATGGATTCCTCGATGTTTCGGCTGACCAATATGATTCTCAATTTGATACAAATTTAAGGGGCGCTTTCTTCCTGACGCAATGCTTTATAAAAAAGTGTAAAGAAAATGGTGTTGAAGGAACTAAAAATATTTTATTTATATCCTCTGAAACAAGCATGACTGTTGACGAACGTCCCTATGGATTAACAAAAGCAGCTATGAATTCTCTTGTTCAAGGCCTTGCTTACCGTTTCGTTTCAGAAGGTTATCGTATAAATGCTATTGCACCAGGGGTTACGGTATCAGATATGGTAGGTGCAAAAGCGGATGGAGATTTAACGTGCGGATATAATATTACTAAAAGATATTATCTACCTGAGGAAGTCGCAGAGATAGCTTGTTTTTTGTTGAGTGATGCCTCAAATTGTTTAAACGGACAGATTTTGGTTTGTAATGAAGGCAAAACCATAAATGCTCGTTGGAAATAAATCCTTTTTGATATGAACTCGAATTTTTTTTATACAAATGAACGTAATGTGCAAATAGTTATTGCACTTTTGAAAGCTCATGGGATCCATCGTGTGATAGCATCTCCAGGAACTACAAATATGACTTTTGTGGTAAGTATACAGCATGATCCATGGTTTCAGTTGTGGTCTTCTGTTGATGAGCGTAGCGCAGCTTATTTAGCATGTGGAATGGCTGCGGAGACAGGAGAACCCGTGGTTATCAGTTGTACAGGAGCTACAGCCTCCCGTAACTATATGCCTGGTTTAACAGAAGCCTATTACAGGAAATTGCCAGTCCTTGCAATAACATCTACTCGTGGAAATCATCGTGTAGGTCATCTGGTTGACCAACAGATAGATCGTCGTAATATTCCAAACGATATTGCAATGGAATCTGTTACTATCCCTATGGTTAAGGATGCGGAAGATGAACGCATGTGTGAGTTAGAGGCTAACAAAGCGATACTTGCTCTTAAACTCAATGGAGGAGGTCCTGCCCATATTAATCTATACACACGATACAGCAAGGATTTCTCTATAAAGGAGCTTCCACATGCAAATGCTATTTATCGGCATACTATTTTTGATAACTTGCCACATATTCCCAAGGATGGGCGTATAGCTGTCTTTGTTGGAGCACATGCCAATTTTACAGAAAAACAGATGGCTGCAATTGATAGGTTCTGTGCCACCAATGATGCAGTAGTTTTCTGTGATCATACCAGTGGATATCGAGGTAAGTATGAGGTTCACTTCCAAATTTCATTTGGACAGCTGAAGTATGTTTCGCCTTTAAAGAAACTGAATTTACTAATTCATATCGGAGAGGTTAGTGGCTCTCAGTTTCTCCCCTCATTCTCTCATGTATGGCGTGTAAGTCCTGATGGTGAACTTAGAGATACATGGGGCAAACTTCGTCGAGTCTTTATGATGCCTGAAGAAGAGTTCTTCAATCATTATTCCGAAGAAGGAGCTAAACATACGGAATATCTTGATGCTTTAAATGCAGAGATAGAAAGTATCTCCTCGCAAATCCCTGAACTTCCTTTCAGTAATATTTGGATGGCACAGCAAATACATTCAAAACTTCCTATAGATTGCGAATTTCATATGGGTATATATCATAGTCTTCGCTCCTATAATTTCTTTAAATTTCCTGCAGGCATACAGGCAAAGTGTAATGTTGGCGGTTTCGGAATAGATGGAGGCGTGTCAACAATGATGGGGGCTTCTTTCGCACATCCAGAGAAGCTTTTTATAGGTGTTTTTGGCGACCTTGCGTTCTTCTATGATATGAATGTTGTTGGAAATCGTCATGTAGGCAACAATGTTCGTATTCTTCTTATTAATAATGGTAAAGGTAATGAATTCCGTAATTATCAACACCCATGTTATTTTTTGGGAGAAGAAGCTGAAGATTATGTAGCGGCAGCTCGTCATTATGGCAATAAGTCTAATGAATTAGTGAAGAATTATTCAGAAGGCCTTGGCTATGAGTATTTGTCAGCCAATAGCAAAGAAACTTTTCTTGCTGTTATTAATCGTTTCCTAACCCCAGAGTTAACAAGCCAACCGATGCTATTAGAGGTGTTTACAGAAACCTCAAATGAGAGCACTGCCTTAGAGCAGATTTTAAATTTTGTCGTGGGAGATGATTCAAGTAATAGTTTGATATCTAAAGCAAAATCTGTTGTTAAATCTGCTATTCATGACACATTAGGAGACAAACGAATTAAAGCAGCTAAAGATTTTATTAAAGGATAGAGATATATAGAATAAAAATGAAAATTGGAATACTAACCCTCCCTCTCCATACGAACTATGGAGGAATCCTTCAAGCTTATGCTCTCCAAGCAGTTTTGGAGCGCATGGGGCATGAGGTTTTTGTTATACAGCGCCCTTGGAGAAAGCAAATAGTTTGGTGGAAATTCCCTTTACAAATAGTGAATAGGTGTATCTATCGTTTTGTTTTTGGAAGGAAAGTAGCTCTGTTTTCAGAATTAAAATGGAATAAAAATCAGGCTGTAATTGAAAGAAATACTAAAGAATTTATCGATGAGTATATTCACACCCATCAAATAAAACAGATTTCGGACATTAAAGAAACCGATTTTGACGCAATAGTGGTGGGTAGTGATCAGATATGGCGCCCCAAATATTATAGACTCCATTATAAATACATCGAAGATGCATTTTTGTCCTTTACAAAAAAATGGAGCTTAAAACGAATAGCCTATGCGCCATCTTTCGGAACAGATGAGTGGGAATATAATCAAGTAGAAACTCAAAATTGCGGTAATCTTCTCCAGAAATTTGATGCCGTTTCTGTAAGAGAGCAAAGTGGCATTGAACTATGTGAAAAATACTTAGGCCGTAAAGGCGTACAATGGGTATTAGACCCAACCATGCTCTTGGACAAGGAGGACTATGAGCATCTCATACCTCAAGACATTAAGTCCCCTGGTGATTTGATGTGCTATGTGCTTGATGCTAATGACGAGATCAAAAATCTCATTGCTAAAATTGCTAATGATAATGATATGACTGTATTCCAAGCAGCCTCTGATGTAGATAACGTGTCATTACCAATAGAAAGGCGTATTCAACCTCCAGTCGAAAGTTGGTTGGCAGGTTTTAGAGATGCGAAGTTAGTTATAACTGACAGTTTCCATGCATGTGTATTTAGTATCCTATTTCATAAACCGTTTGTTGTTTTAGGCAACAAAAACAGGGGCTATTCTCGCTTTGAATCACTGCTAAAACGATTTGAATTAGAGAATCGCTTGATAGACAATGCTTCACAGTTTAATCAATCTATGCTGAATCCACTTTCTGAAGAAGTATATAAGAAACTGGATGATTTTAGAAGCACTTCAACGAATTTCATAGCTAAGGCTCTTAATTGTTGACAATGGAAAAACCTCAAATATCAATTATTGTTCCAGTATATAACGTGGAGAAATATCTACGTCAATGCTTGGATTCGATAATAACCCAGACTTTTACTGATTGGGAGTGTATCCTGGTTGATGATGGAAGTAAGGATAATAGCGGTTCTATCTGTGATGAATATGCTCAAAAGGACAATCGCTTTAAAGTGATTCATCAAGTTAATTCTGGATCATCTGCTGCGCGAAATAAGGGTTTAAGCGTTATTTCTGGTAAATATACTTTGTGTCTTGACTCTGACGATTGGATAGATAGCGATTTTCTTACTTCTTTAATTACTATCGCGGATGCGGATAATGTTGACATGGTTATTAGTGCTTTTGTCTATGATCATGGCAATAGAGTAGTTGTTCGTTTAAACAAACCAACACAACTTACTCCCCCCGTCGTTACAAGAGAATTGTTAACTCTTTTACATGCAGGTCTATGGAATAAACTGGTACGTACTGAAATCATCCATAAGAATCATCTTCAATTTCCCAAACATGATTTCTACGAGGATATGTATTTCAGTATTTCTTTGATGCATTTTGTTAAGAGTGTTGCTTATAGTTCAATACCTGCATATCATTACAGAATCAACAATCAGTCTCTAACACATTCTTCAGATGTCGCAAAAAGAATTCGTATGTATAAAGATTTTGTTTGCAATTTGACTGAAATATTTGACAAATATAATTTATGGAATGATTCTAAAATGATGGAAGGTCTATATTTGCATGTGAATGGAGAAAAACTTCATCTATTGGACTTGCCACAATCAGAGGAAATTAAAAAGCTATTAAGCGAAACATTTCCTGAATCATATAAATACTTTAATTGGAAAGGTAGAGTGGCATGGCTTAATTATTTGGCTTTAAAATTTAGTACTCCTTTTTTTATCAAAATTAGGAGGTTCGTAGAAATGGGTTACAGGGTAATAAGAAATATTACACATTAAATGGTCTAAAAATGCTGCAAGATAAAGACATGAAAAAATACGATTATCTTATAGTTGGTTCCGGATTATTCGGAGCAACATTTGCTTATCGAGCAAAGCAAAAGGGCAAAAAATGCCTTGTGATAGACAAACGATCACATTTGGGTGGAAACGTCTATTGTGAAAACATTGAAGGTATCAATGTGCATAAATACGGAGCACACATTTTCCATACATCTAATAAAGAAGTTTGGGACTTCGTAAATAGCATTGTGCCGTTTAACAGATATACCAACTGTCCTGTGGCAAATTATAAAGGGAAATTATACAATCTTCCCTTCAATATGAATACCTTCTATCAAATGTGGGGCGTATTGACACCAGAAGAGGCGAAGGCAAAGATAGAAGAACAGAAGGCAGAGGCAGTCAAGATGCTTAATGGCCGTGAACCTCAGAATCTGGAGGAACAGGCCTTGACGCTGGTCGGTAAAGATATCTTTGAGAAACTTATCAAGGAATATACCGAAAAGCAGTGGGGGCGGAAGTGCTCGGAATTGCCAGCCTTTATCATCAAACGTTTGCCCGTACGTTTTGTGTTTGATAACAATTACTTCAACGATAAGTACCAGGGGATTCCTATAGGTGGCTATAATAAACTGATAGAAGGCTTGCTTGATGGAGTAGAGACAAAGGTAAATACCGACTTCTTTGAGAATCGCGAATATAGGGAAGGTATTGCTGATAAGATTATCTATACAGGACAGATTGATGAGTTTTATGATTATTGTTATGGTAAACTTGATTGGAGGACAGTTTCATTCAAGACAAGAGTTGAAGATACGCCGAACTATCAAGGTAATGCCGTCGTAAACTATACTTCACATGAGCGGCCATATACCCGTGTGATTGAGCATAAACACTTCGAGATGTTCGGTCAAGCGGTGTATGATTGTCCAAAGACGGTTGTGTCAGAGGAATACAGTACGGAGTATAAGGAAGGAATGGAACCTTATTATCCTGTTAATGATGAACGGAGCAATGCCTTGGCAGAGAAATATCGAGCCTTGGCTTTACAAGAAAAAAATGTTATCTTCGGTGGTCGTTTGGCAGAATACAAGTACTACGACATGGCTCCAATCGTAGAAAAAGTGTTAAATTCTTGTTTTTTGTAACAATTAATTAGTAGACTTTTGTATGAATGAAAAACATGCTTATTTAATATTAGCTCATAATGACCCAAAGGTGTTAGAATTGTTAGTAAGGTTATTAGATGATTCCCGAAATGATATTTATATTCATGTTGATAAAAAAAGTGATATAGATGTCTTTAAAAATATAAGATGTTCTAATTCACAGTTATTTGTGTCTCAATCTGTAAATGTAAACTGGGGAGGAATGTCTATGGTTAAAGCGGAATTGCTTTTAATGAAAATGGCTTTAGATAATGGAGAATACTCGTATTATCATCTACTGAGTGGGGTCGATCTGCCAATCAAATCACAAGATTATATTCATGATTTCTTTCATAAATATGCAGGTAAAGAGTTTATAGGGATTGCATGCGATGATTTTAATCGGAATGATCTGTTTGAAAAGACCTCTGTCTATTGGCCCTTTATTGAGTATATGAGAGCTAAATATAAGATAGTTCGTTATCCTCTTTCAATATTTAGACGTGGTATGGCATATATACAAAAAGCGTTAGGAGTTAATAGACGATATGGCATGGAATTAAGAAAAGGGCCACAGTGGTTCTCTTTAACACATAATTGTGTACGATATGTATTGAATATGCAGAAAGAAATAGAATTGAAATTCAAATATATACCTTGTGTTGATGAGATTTTTCTACCAACTATTGTCTGGAATTCTCCTTTCCAGGATAATATTTATGACATGAATGACCAATTTCATTCATGTATGAGAGAGATCGATTGGAAACGGGGAAATCCTTATACTTGGAAAAAAGAGGATTGGGATTTCTTGAAGCATTCAGATAGATTGTTTGCCAGAAAATTCTCATCCGATGATGTGGAATTGCTTTCAATGTTAAGTTTGATACAAAAGGCACAAACTAATTGATACAAAATGGATAAAATATTAACGGTTGTCATTCCGACCTATAATATGGAGAAGTATCTCCGTAAGTGTCTGGATTCACTCATTATTGATGATCAGGATCTCATAGATAAGTTAGAAGTCCTCGTTGTTAATGATGGAAGCAAGGATTCTTCATCAGCCATTGCCCATGAGTATCAGGATAATTATCCTAATGTATTCCGAGTGATTGACAAAGATAATGCCAACTATGGGTCGTGTGTAAACTGCGGACTTAAAGAGGCGACAGGTAAATTTTTTAGATTGCTTGATGCAGACGATTGGTTTGACAACGATCAATTGAAGCATTTTATTCAGATGCTGCGGGATGTTAACTCGGACATAGTGATTACAGGATATGCCAAAGTTGAGAAAGGTAAATTGAGCCACATTCGTTGCCCTTTCGTAGAATTTAACAGAGTGTATGAGGTCGACAACTGCGATGCAGCAAAAATAAAATTCAAAAAGCTACTGGTCATGCATGCAATGACATATAGGACTTCACTTATTCGCGATATAGGTCTTAAACTGCAAACAGGAATCAGTTATACCGATATAGAATACTGCTATTTCCCCATGAGCAAAGCCCAAACCATAGTTTTCCTTGACCTGAATTTGTATCAGTATTCTATTGGCAGGGAGGGCCAGACCATGCAGAAGGGGAACCTTATCAAAGATGGACGGCATCTTTTTATGGTGTCTGAACGGGTAATTTCTGATTATTTGAAATCTGATACTTTCAGCCAGACACGTCAACTGGCATTAAGATATATAATTGCAAACCCAGTATATCAGTTATTTGCCATTTATTTAATATATTCCCGGAAACCTACAGAGGAGGCTATGCAACATTATAGTGCAATTAATTCGCTTGTAGGGGGAAACGCTGATTTGGCCAATATGGTCATGAACTTTACATACAAGAAAATCCCCTTCGTGAAATTATGGAACTATGCTCATATAAGATTGGGAGTATTGTTGGGAAAATGATTAGACAGAATTGCTAATGTGTTCTTGTAAGTGTTTTTTTGGTAACTTACATCTTTGATCCATATGGCACATACTAAAATATTGGTAGTAAACTCTTTGTATTCCCCTTACATTGGGGGAGGAGCAGAGATAATATGCCAGAATTTGGCAGAGAGCCTTCATGCAAGAGGCTACGAAGTGGCTGTGCTAACAACTGGCATGAAGGTTAAAACGGTCAAGGATTCTGTTAATGGTATCCCTGTTATTAGGATGGGGCTCAGAAACCTCTATTTCGCCAAGCAAACAAAAAGGCCTCATAAAATCGTACGCTTCATTTGGCATCTTGTTGACATATATAATCCGTTAGCAAAATTTGAAGTTGACAGAATAATAGGAGATCTTAAGCCAGATGTTGCATTATGCCATAACATTTCGGGGTTTAGCGTATCTCTATGGAGCAGTTTATACGGCCATAACATCCCTGTCATTGAAGTCCTGCACGATCAGTACCTGAGATGTCCTAATTGTAATACATATAAGAATGGGAAAGTTTGCAACAAGCAATGTCTGACATGCAGACTCATGCGGCTTCCACATAGGCGTATATCACGGAAGGTGAATACTGTAGTAGGTGTGAGTGAATATGTCCTGAACAGTATGGTCGGTAATGGATATTTCAAGGATTCAAAGAAATATGTCATACATAATGCCCAAGAGATTCCTTTGCCAGAAGAGAAAAGACATTGGGATGGCAGAAGCCCGTTAAAGATAGGATACATAGGAACGTTGACTGAGGCAAAAGGCATTAAGATGCTGATAGAGGTTTTTAAGTCATTATCGATAAATGCAGAACTGTATATCGCTGGCTCTGGAAATATAGAATACGAAAACTCTTTAAAGGATTTAGCAGAGGAGGACCAGAGAATAAAATTTCTAGGTTATGTCAAGAGTTGTGACTTTTACGAACTAATTGATGTTTGTGTTATGCCATCATTGTGGCCAGACACATTTCCTGGAGTTGCTTATGAGAGCTGCGCTTATCATGTGCCGGTGATAGCGTCAGATATTGGAGGTATTCCTGAAATCATACATCATGGCAGAAACGGCTTGCGATTTAAGAGCGGGGACAAACTACAGTTAAGAGATGCCATACTGTCTGTGTATAACCATCCGGAAAACCTCTGCCAATACTCTTCTTGTGCCAGGCGCGAGGTGGAAAGTATGCTGTTGCCAGAACGTGTTGTTGATAAGTATGAGGAAATAGTGAAATCTGTGTGTCAAGAAAAGATGAGATGCCGATAACTTACCAATCAACAAGGATGAGCGCCTATATATGTTTTTACTGCGTTTTGTGCTCTATTATCATTTTTATGAGATGGCAATATCTGACAAGTAGTCGGCTTGTTGCATATAAGAAAATAGATGTGGTAATTGAGGCTTACAACCGAAAGTTACGAAAGGAATTGGTCTGACAAGGAAATGGGTTCGTTAAGGAGCCCTATTCTTGAAAAGGATATAGTAGATGACGACATTTGGTGTTATATTTCTTGGGATTCTAACAATACTATTGTTTCTGCCATATAAATATATGGTAGGAACTTTAATTATTGTTTGCCCTTTTATGGTAACTTCAGCAGCGAGTGTCGGCGGTAAATATATTCAACCTTACCTTTTGTGTGAAGTCTTTATTGTCCTAAAATCCACTTTTGCATGGCTTGGAGGCTATAATATGCAAATTAATAAAGTTAAGTCTCTTATCGTACTATTACTTTGTTTTGTTCTTTATTGTACTATTATAACATTAATTGGGCCAAATTTATTTGATGGAATGGAGGTTGTCGGGAAAAATCTGGATGATAGCTATTTAAATGGCTATAAAAAGTTGCATTTTTCTAACGATAATGTGGCTCAATTAGGTTATCTATTCCTAAATACTTCGACACTATTGTGTATTTTTTTGTTTAGAAAACATATAGGACTAAATTTTCTTCGAAAAGCTTTTATTATTAACATATTTGTTACAGTTGTATTGGGATATTGGGAATTTCTAGCTAAAACTATAGGATTACTCTCTTTTCCAACTGATTTATTGATGGAAGGAAAGGGAGATTTATATATAGCAACGGTTAATGGCTATTTCAGAATGTCTGCTTTGTGCACAGAAGCATCTACATTCGGTGCTTTCATCGCATCAGCATTTTGGGCTATTGCAGTTATGAATAACAAAAGATGGTTTCATTATATCTTACTACTTGCAATCTTGGGTGCATTAGTGCTGAGTATGTCTGGGACAGGTTTTGTTACTTTTGGTTTTGGATTGCTGTTGTTCTCATATCAGAAAGGAATCTCATTAAAGTATTTGTGTGTTTTTGCAATCTTATGCTTAAGTCTTTATATAGCAATAGAATATATTGAGATATTTAGTGTCATCCATAAAATGTTAACAGAAAAGTCTGAGTCTCAATCAGGACAGGTTAGATATAATGTATCATTAATGAGCATAATGATATTTTTAAAATCTGTTGGATTTGGAATTGGCTTAGGAAGTACTAGAAGTAGTTCGTTTATTTTAGATCTTCTGGCTCAAATTGGTCTTATAGGAACATTCTTGCTTGCATATATATTTAAGCTTTTGGTTGTAGATCTTAAATCCAAAAGCCAAACTATATGGATATTTTTTTATTCCTTTGTTCTCTTATTTGCTCAAGCGATTGCGGAGCCAGATTTTTCTTATAGTTTCTTCTGGATGGGACTTTTTATAGCAGGAGTCTGTTTTGAAAGGTACAAATTGAATTTGTGGAATATAGTTTGGGCATCAATTGTCTTGCGAAGACTTAGACAGGAAAAAGAAGTTTAGACTCAAACGTTAAGATATTTCTCAAATTTAATATTGAATGAATATATGATTGTTGTAAATGCAAGGTTTTTAACTCAAAAGTTAACTGGAGTACAACGCTTTGCCTATGAGGTATCACTGCAATTGAAAGACAAACTGGGCGATGGAGTGGTATTTCTTGCTCCTCGAAATGTTATTCAGAATGAAATGACTGAAAAGCTTGGGGCAAAATGTATAGGGAAACATGTTGGGTATTGATGGATACGAATCAAAATTTTGTAACGTTAGCATACTTCATTGTTTTGAAGTTTTTCAAAACAAATAATTATTTTCGTACGAATGTACTCCGGAGATCATTAATTTACTCAAATACTATGGGGAAATGAAGATAATTGTTGCTGTTTTACTGTGTTTATTACCTACAAACATTGTTAGATGGATCTTTTTGCTTTTTAATAGCAAGAAATATAAGATAGAACGCGGCTGTCATATCGGCTTCTCTTTTGTTTTTGTTGACAAATTATTAATGAGAAGTTCTGCCAATATAGGTCATCTTAATTATATTAATACTAAAAGTCTAAACATGCTGGGGGGGGCAAAAATAGGCTCTCTTAACTATTGTAAAGGTCTTTTTTATGTTAAAATGGCTCAGAATTCACGAATGAATCATACGAATAAAGTATCTAAATCTGGTAGGTCATATCGTATAAGTACTCTCTTTCTTGGAAAGAATGTTAATCTGAATGTAGGACAGGTTTTGGATATGACAGATGACATAACAATCTTGGACAATACAGTTCTTGCAGGTATGGAAACTCATATATGGACACATAGTTTTTATGTTTCAAAATCATCAGGTGATGTTGCAAGGATAGATAAATCTGTTAATATAGGGAGGAATTGTTATATAGGTTCAAGGTGTACAATTCTTCCTGGTATAAGAATATCAGATGGTGTTACTGTTGGTGCACAGGTTTGTGTTTCAAAAGATCTTGAGCAAAGTGGATTATATGTCAGTCAACCTTTTAGATTTTTGAGTTTTGATTCTGACGAGAAAATAAGTTCGTTAGGAACGCCAATCCATGAGAATATATATAGAATAGAAAGATGATAGCAATAAACGCTCGTTTCTTGACTCAGAATTTGACTGGTGTTCAGCGATTTGCCTATGAGTTGTCTCTTCGATTGAAAGATAGATTAGGTGATGAGGTGATGTTCTTGACTCCCCGGAATGTTATTCAATATGATATGGCTAAAAAGCTAGGGGCTAAATGTATTGGGAAACATACAGGGTATTATTGGGAACAATTAGAATTACCATTATATTTAAAGAGGTATGACTCTCCAAAACTAGTGAACTTCTGTAGTGTAGCCCCATTGTTATATGGAAATAACTATGTAGCAGTGCATGATATTACATGGGTGCGCTATCCTGAAACTTATAGTAGAGCGTTTTGTACAGTATATAATTTCATGATACCCCGTTTATGTAGGAGGGCAAAAAAACTTATTACTGTCAGTGAGTTCTCTAAACGTGAGATATCTTCATACTATAATATCCCTGAAGACAAGTTCTCTGTGATTTATAATGCGGTTAATGATATGTTTCGTCCTATTGAAGACGAGAAGCTTCGGAATGAAAACTATTTTTTAGCAGTTTCGTCGGTAAAGGCAAATAAGAACTTTGAGTCTGTACTCAAGGCTTTTGAGATTGTTCTTAGAAGTAATCCAGAGGTGCGTCTTTATATTGTGGGGGATTGCAATGATAAGAATTTTCAGACTATTAATATTGATCAGTATAAAAATAATCTTTCTATAAAGTTCTTAGGAAGAGTTTCGGATGAAAAACTCGTGAAATATTATAGTAATGCGCAGGGGTTTGTCTTTCCTTCTTTGTACGAGGGCTTTGGTATTCCAGTTTTGGAGGCTCAGGCATGCGATTGCCCTGTAATATCCTCTTCAGCGGCTTCAATGCCTGAAGTGCTTCAAGATAGCGCTCTTTTTTGTGAGCCGATGGATTTTTATGGCTTTGCAGGACAAATGTGCCGACTGGCAGAAGACGCATCACTCCGATTATCTATGATTGAGAAAGGAAGAATGAATGTTCGGCGTTTTTCATGGGAAGATAGTGCAGAGAAGCTTATTAAAATGTTAGGAAATGAGATAAATGAGTAGTAGGGACATACAACTTGACGTGCTGAAGGGACTGGGTATCATACTAGTCGTGTTTGCGCATACTGCGCATAATAGTGTATCGGATTTTGTCTATCTGTTCCACATGCCGCTGTTTTTCTTTCTGAGCGGGGCCGCATTGTCTTTTTCATGGGACGCGGATTATCATTTGGGCAAGAGGCTTTACCGAATAATGGTTCCCTATGTCGCTTTTTCGTTGCTCAGCTTCTTCTATTGGCGGTTGGTGGAGTCAAGGTTCAGACCCGTACATGATGGCGACTTGTTTCCGATGCTTTCGGGCATGTTGGATATGGGGTGGCAGCAGTTCCTGAACATCTTTTTGGCCTTTTCCTTTGAGGATGCATTCTTGTATAATGTGGTCTTGTGGTTCTTGCCTTGTCTGTTGATGTCGACGATGATATATACATGTGTCAGAAGGAACTTGGGACGCTACGAAGTTGTCGGTGTCGTCCTCGTGGCAATATTGGGCCTTGCCATTACAGAATTACGACTTCCCTTTTGCTCGGAGATAGCATTTGCCGCTGTACCTTTCCTGTGGTGTGGCCGTCTTTTATATAAGCGTCTATGTGCCTCTGCGGCATTAGTGGGGGGGGGTAATTTTAGTTCTTGCTATGGCGGTAATGGTGATGTTCAGTCCCCATGTGGATATGCGGATACATGCCTATGGCTCTTGGTGGCTATTCTATATTGTGGCATTAGGACTAATCATTCCAGTTGTCATATTCAGCAGATGGCTTGTTGGGATGGAATATGGTATCCTTCAATGGCTTGGGCGCAACAGTCTGGTTGTCATGTGCGTACATGAGCCTATAAAACGAATCTTGTTGAAGGTGTTCGCCATGGTTACAAATATGGAAATCAGCGATATACGGCAATCTGCTGTCTTATCAATAATCATTACAGTTTTAGTCATTGCCACATGTGTGCCTGCCGTCATGATGATGCGCAGATTTACGCCGTGGCTTATAGGAAAGAAATGAAAGTAGCAACTATCGTCGTGATTCTGTGACTATCCATCCCAATATTGATATCTCTAATTTTGAATTGTGTGAAAAAAAACAGGACTATTATCTGACAAGTAGTCGGCTTGTTGCATATAAGAAAATAGATGTGGTAATTGAGGCTTTCAACCAGATGCCTGACAAGAAATTGGTGGTCGTAGGCGGTGGCCCAAACTTGGAGGCATATAAGAAATTGGCAGGGCCAAATATACAGGTTATGGGGTATCAGCCTTTTGATGTGCTGAAAGATAGAATGCAACATGCAAAAGCTTTTGTTTTTGCTGCTGATGAAGATTTTGGAATGATACCTATAGAAGCTCAATCGTGCAGAACGCCTGTGATAGCTTATGGACATGGAGGTTCATTGGAAACGGTTTGTGAAGGTAAGACGGGATTGTTCTTTAATGGACTGATCATGTACTTCAGAAGATAGCCTGGAAACTGAAAGAGCTTGCAGAATTGCAAGTATGCCGTATGGAAGAATCGGAGTAAAATAGTAGTTTCTTTTTTTATAATATAGTTGGTGTCTATCGGATACCAACTGTTTTTGTTATCCTTATTTGATAGCGTGAAAATGGTAAAGTCATGAGAATACTCCATATTTCCAAATATTATTATCCTTACATTGGTGGGGTGGAGAATATCTGTAAGTATATTGTAGATAATTCTGTAGGTCATCAGGTGGCAGTGCTGTGTTTCAACGAAAAGAGTAATGATTGCATTGATGAAGTAGATGGTGTGAAGGTTTATAGAGTAGGGGCATGGGTGACGATTGCCCGACAGGCTCTTTCGCTTTCATATTTCACAATGCTAAGAAAAGCAATCAAAGAGTTTAAGCCGGATGTCATACAGTTTCACTGGGCAAATCCTTTTCCTGCAGCGGTGTTATTGACAATGCTGCCAAAAGATATAAAGCTGGTGGTGCATTGGCATATGGATATCATCAAACAGGCTAAGATATATCCTTTTATCAAACCAGTAGAGAATCGTCTATTAAAGAGGGCTGATCGTATCGTGGTAACCAGTCCGCAATATCGTGATGGATCGAAACCGTTGCAGCCGTTTAAGGGTAAGGTAAGGGTTGTGCCAAATTCAATTGATGAAGACGTTTTCAAGCCAAGGATGTACGACGTATTTAGAATCCGTGATATCCAGAGCAAATATCAGAATAGACCGATTGTCTTTTTTGTGGGAAGGCATATTCAATATAAGGGACTGCCATATCTGTTAGAGGCTGAAAAGTATATAAAATCAGATTGTGTAGTCCTGATTGCAGGCAATGGTCCGTTAACGGAATCGCTTAAGAAACAGTGTGAGTCAGATAGGGTACATTTCATTGGTAGGCTGAGTGATGAGGAATTAAGATGGCATCACTATGCTGCAGATGTGTTCGCCTTTCCTTCGATAACAAAGAACGAGGCATTTGGTGTGGCTTTGGCTGAGGCGATGTATTGCTATACGCCAGCTGTTACCTTTACGATAGAAGGGAGTGGCGTCAATTGGGTGAACCTAAATGGCAAAACGGGTATTGAGGTGCCTAATAGGGATTGCAAAGCTTTTGGCGAAGCTATTGACAAATTGCTTTCAGATAAAGCACTTGCCGAAAAATATGTGCAAGCTGGTCACCAAAGAGTGGTTGACAACTTCACGATCCCCAAGATGATGGAGAAGATGAATGAAGTGTATGATGGATTTGATGCCCCAATATGACTGGTGACAACAAAACAACAATCTCGACGAAAAGACATAGAATTTGCAAAAGTTCTGTAAGAAGCTAATAAATCTTAATAGCTCCGCTTAACTCCAACTTTGTAGAGGAAGGAACAATATGCGAAAGCAGGACACCAGCGAGTAATAGAAAACTTCACGATCCTATAAAAGGAACTCATCTGCGTTTTTGGGAGTTATGACATGAAACATCGCATATGGATAGGCTTTCGCGAATGACTCTGGAACACGAACGTTGGCTTTGTTGTCGTTCCATTTAAATTCAAATGCCTCTAGCTGTCCATCTACTTCTTCCAGATAATCAATTTCTTTCTGCTGTTGGGTGCGCCAGAACCAATATTGTGCAATGCTGCCATTGTATGAGTTGCGCTTCAAACGCTCGGCAATGATGAAGTTTTCCCATAAAGGCCCTGCATCTGTACGATTTTCAACTTGCGCAAGATTACCAATGAGGAGATTGCGGATACCGAGATCCCAGAAATAGATCTTGCGGCTAGACTTCAATTCATTCCGCAGATTGCGTGAGAAACTGCCCAGACGGAAAATAATATAAGATTTCTCAAGTATGTCAATATAGCGTTCGACAGTCTTGGAGTCTAATCCTACCAATTGACCAACTTCATTATAACTGACCTGATTGCCTATCTGGAAGGCCAATGCCTTTAACAGGCGGACAATCTTGTCGGGCTTATTGATGCTTTCGAATGACAGGATGTCTTTATAGAGAAAACTGTCTGATAATTCTTTTAATATGACAGCCTCGTTGCCAGGATTACTAACAACCTCTGGGTAGTAACCGTAGATCATTCTATGAGGGATGAGACGGAGTTCTTCCAAAAGATTGGTATGGGAAACCATCTCGCTGAAAGAAATAGGGTACATACGGAATTCACGCTTTCGCCCAGCCAGAGACTCATTGACTTTGGATGCTAACTCGAATGAACTGCTACCAGTAGCGATGACCTGCACTTCTTTGATCTGGTCTGTGATGAGTTTTAGCCGAAGGCCTATATCGGGGATTCGCTGGGCCTCGTCGATGATGAGTATCTTGGTTGCTCCTAAAAGGGCTTTCAGGCGTGTGGATGTCATTTGGCTAAATAGTTCTTGAACATCCAGGTCATCACCTGTCATCCATAGAATATCTTTCTTGTCATGGAATATAGTGTCTAACAGGGTTGATTTGCCTACCTGACGTGCCCCCATAATGATAATGGCTTTGCCACTTCCGAGCAAAGAGACTATCTGGTCTTCTATTATGCGTTTTATCATATTGCCAACTATTATATTTTCGGTTGCAAATATAGGAATAATTTGAATTAAATCCAAAAATATTAAAAGATTTTAGGATTTGATTCCAAAAATCTTAATGTAAAAGGGAACTTTGCACTGAAATTCTGGAGAGCTCTAAAGGCGCAAGATGTGAACGCAGATTGACACCAAAGATTATTTCGCCCTGTCGTGAGACAGTGCAGCAGATGGTCTCGCCACTTTTTTTACCCTTGTCAACCGGATTCCGGCGAGGTCTTTTTTATTGAAATAATCATTATTGGAAAAACAAGAATAAGAATAGCGTGATGAGAAAGAATGATCAGTCCAACAGGATTATCAAGTGGATTGTAACAATCGGCGACTTTATATTGCTGAATGCGCTGATGGCTGGGTTTGCGCTCTGGCATTGGCGGATGGAGTCGTGGACTGGGGAATATGTGGAGATATTCATACTCGTGAACGACCTGGCACTGATGTTGAGTATGGTGCAGTTCTCTACGATTATCCATCTGCGCGTGATTGGCGCCGGCGAGATTCTCAGAAGGGTGGTGGGTTTGACGATGCTTCAGGCTGTGTTGGCTTATCTGCTGCTGAAGGTGTTTGCTTACTACTTGGTGGTGGGGCTGCTGATATTTGAGATCGGTACGCTGTTTGCGTTTATCCTAATCATTAAGAGGCTGGTGGAGCGCTGGTTTATCAAGCTCTATCGTCAGGCGGGAAGGAACACGCGGAGTGTGACGCTGGTGGGATCGGACCCGGAGCTGATTGGCATCTACAATAAGCTGAAGGATGATGCGACATTGGGCTATAAGATATTGGGCTACTATGGCGACGAGGCACTGGGCGACGAGGCTAACGATGTGGAGAAACTGACAAAACGGCCTGGGGAGGAAAGGGGCTTGCTGAGACGGTTGGGATCGATGAAGTACTTCCTGAAGACGATGGAGAAGAGGCCAGACGAACTGGAACTGGGTGAT
>Ga0256405_10004809_pt1 | contig 24559 bp, 20 predicted proteins | sample RumenRJG_02DNA_FD_189096 | JGI IMG/M metagenome (GOLD analysis project Ga0256405, IMG submission 189096) | Bovine rumen microbial communities from Lethbridge, Alberta, Canada - RJG_02 | ecosystem: Host-associated > Mammals > Digestive system > Stomach > Rumen | place: Canada: Alberta... | reverse complement strand
CCGAAAACTTCTGGTTTTATTTTTTCCCTTATAGAGCGCGACCTGTATATTACAGGTCTTTTTTATTGCCTGTACGCGCTCTATAAGGGAAAAAATCAGATAAAAGTCTTTGGAAAGGGGTTCGGGGGAGAACCTTTCCTCAGAAAGGTTTCCCCCGATAATTAACTATAAACTTCTATATTAGCATCACTGTTACTGTGCAGCTTTTTCATTGTTATGAATACAGCTCTTCGGCTTTGACATCAGGGTTCTTGAACAGGTAGTACTCCTCTGTTCCGCGCAGCTTTACTGCTACCGCCTTCTCCCTGCTGATGTCAAGTATATCATATACCTCCATTCCGATCAGCATAGGCAAGCCATTAGGGCGTGTGATACGAACGTCGGACACATATATCCTTCGCTTATCTATCCTGTCAGGCGAGATAAGTACATTCTGCTTTTCATAATAGTTCAGCTTCGATGTTTTCACTTCGACTGTCGAAGGATTCGAGCGAAACAGCTCCTTATAATCAGTTTCCTCTATTGTTTCGGTCGTACTTCTCGTCGTCGGGATACCCATATCCTGCGGACCACTTGTCGTGCATACTGCTGCCGATGTGCGAACAGGGTTATACGACTCTTCAGACGATATTGTTACACTTGTACCCTGCTCAATAATTCTTGAAGATGTAGTGGTCACAATAGGCGAGCATGTTTCGCGGACATCGGTAGTTTTTGTGTACACTGTTACCGCTGCCGTCGTCGATGTTAAAACCGTAGTCCTGCGAGATATCGTCAAAGAAGCAGTCGTTCCCGTCGTACGCATCGCTCCTGATACCGTCGCTGCGGCTGTTGTCGTTTGAGCTTCGTTTTTTATGCTTGTTGAAGCTGTAACGCTTCCCGATGCCGATATGATCGGTTCAGATTTATTTTCAGCCGTTGTTATTCTTGTCGAATTTCCCGTTGTTGAAACAACTGCACTTGTTGTTTCGGTAGAGACTATTATTTCAGAACTGTCATAAGGAGCTTTTACAGATGATGAGAAACGCCACGCTCCAAAGCAGACTATAACTGCTGCGCAAAGTCCTGAAACTGCATACGTTCTTCGACGAATTACAGCTGCCCTTTTTAGGCGCTGTTCAAGTATCTCATCGCCTTTTTCAAATACCCTTTCAGCGACCTTCAACGTCGTTTTGTCATATTCTCTCATATCTGAAGCCCTCCCTTTCCAGAATATTCCGCAAAGACTCCTTTGAACGATAGAGAAGATTTCTTATCTGTCTCTCTGATTTCCCCATGATCTTAGCCGTTTCTGTGTTGCTGAACTCCTCAAAATATACCAGATACAGTACCTGCCTGTAATCATCATTCAGCTTTTGCAATGCCCTGAGAAGCTGGCGTTTTTCTTCATCTCTGATATAATTCTGCTCAATATTCTCCCTGTCGGCAGCATCGTAAAAATCGTCCATCGGAACATCTTTATGCTTTGAACGCATTTTAAGTATGTCAAGTGATGCATTCTTGCCGATCGTGAACAGCCACGTTTTAAAGGAGCTTCTCCCTCCGAACTTAGGCTTATCCACATAGAGCTTCACAAATACCTCCTCTGCTATTTCCTCTGCAAGCCCAAAATCTGTCACATAATTGCTCAGGAACAACACAAGGCTTTCTCTGTAATCGCTGATTATATCTATAAGAGCATTTTTATCACCATCAAGGAAACGGCGGTAGCTACTTGCACCGTTATCCATATTAAACTCCTTTCAACAGGAAGATGATCTTGTCTCTTCACTATTTAGACGACCAAAACGTTGAAATGTCTCACCTAAATTATATTTTTTCAGCAGAAATATGTCAATGAAAATTCTGTAAAAATTTTACGCTGTTTGCCGCATTCGCCTCTGCTACTCACTAAATTAACCGGTCACTACAGGCTAATGGCTCGCGGCTAACGGCTAAGGGCTTAGAATCCGCCCCTACATAAAAAAGCTGCACAAAATGTGCAGCTTTTAGTCTGTCAAAAAAGTCACTTAACCTATGAAAGGGATTCCAAAGGGACTGTGTTCCTTTGGCAGAGTCCAGAGGCAGCGCCTTTGGTGGGGTGTGGGGCAAAGCCCCACATATAGCCTCAAAGCGCTTCGCAAAGGGTGAATTAAAAAACAGTCCAGTGGACTGTTTTTTAAGAGGGAACGCCTTGCAAGTGAAGGCGTTCCCTTAAAAAAATAGGTCTATTGACAAGCTGAAAGCTGCACAAAATGTGCAGCTTTCTTCATTTATTATTCGGATCAGAGTGCCTTTATCTTGCCAAGAAGGAATTCCTGTATCTTGAGCGCATCGTTAGATGTTACGCCCTTTACAGAGGTATCTACATCTGCATTGGCAAGTCCCTGCTCTGTGATGTGGTGCTCGTCTGTTCCCTTCATGCCGTACTTGTTCGGATTTGCAAGCGCCTGCATTACCATTACTACGTCAGCCATATCAACTCCGTCATCACAGTTTGCATCGCCAAGCTTTGTTGCTTCGATAACATCTCCGCCTATGAGATACTTCACTTCGCAGCTGTCTATCTTGTAATCCTTATCGATAGCCTTTTCAGTTGCTGCATTCCATACATTCGACCACCATACATGTACTTCGCAGGTCTTGAATGTGTCGGGCATATCTGCAAGGTCTACTACTACTTCGAGCTTTCCGTCCTTGTCGGCATTGCCCTTCCACTCTATGTTCTTCCAGTCATCAGCTGTTGTGCCGAATCCGATAGCTCCGCCGATAGATGCACTCGGAGCACCTGTGATATCAATGACCATTTCCTTGCCTATTGCATTATCAGGCTTTTCAGGTATGGACACAGTCTTCTTCTGTATCTCAAATTTATATGCAGTTGTGGTAGTCGTTGCATTAGGATCTGAAGTTGTTGTGGTAGTAGTTGTGGTCTTTGAAGGATCGGGAGGTGTTATTCCCTCCTTGCTGTAAAGATCCTTCGGAAGCTCGTCAAGAGTTATACAGTATTCGCTCTGATACATGGCTATTGTATCTTCCTTAGTATTGAATACAGGGTTTGAAAGGAAATTGATATTGTCGCTTCCGCCGTCATACCATGTACAGAAATATAACCATCCTGCATTCTCTGATGTGAGGTTATCTACTGTCGAGAAGCAGTCATTCTCTGCCATTGCGATCATCTTCTGGCTGTTGTACTTGTCCATAATTCCGTAGAATGTAGAACTTATTGCACTGTCGTCATGTCTGAGTGACGGCTGCCAGCCATTTTCTTCAAGATACACCGTACAATTGTACTTATCATAACCGATGATGTCTACATATGCATCACCAGGATACCAGTTGGTGGAATTCGCATAGTTGTAGCTGTTCCACTCCCAGATAAGGTTATGGCATTTGAGGTCGCCTGTCAGGGTCTTGTAGGTATATATCCAGAGCTTCTTGTATGCCTCTGAACCTTCTCTGCCCCACCAGAACCATGATTCCTTCTCTCCGCCGCCGCCTTCAGCTTCGTGAAGAGGTCTCCAGATCACAGGGATACCCTGTGCTTCAAGCTTATTGAACTCTTTTGCAAGTGTCTTGAGAGTTGAAAGGTAGTACTCGTTCTCCTTTGTACCCGGAGTTGCTGCCTTTGAAGGCGAGAAATCGGTATCCTTTGCACCATATGTAGAAAGTGACCAGTCAAGCTTTGTTCCTATCTTGTAGTTTGCAAAATCCTTCGGAACATTAATATGGTATGATGCTGTTGCAATACCGCCCTTGTTCTTTACCCAATCGATGATACGGTCTGTTGAGCCGTCGTCACTGCCATACAGCGGGCAGCAGAAGTTGCCGTAATCAAATCCGCGGATAGCAGGATAGTGTCCAGTGGTATTCTTCAGGTACTCGAATTCGGTTTCAAGTCCGTGAGGGCCGCCGCTGTATATTTCCTGCTGACCTGAGATTATGTGTTTTCCGTAATTCTCCGCAAGATAAGCCATAAGGCTCTGTGTTTCTACTGTTGCGAGCTGGTCAACGGGAGTGGTCTGGTTAGCCTTGATAGTAAGGTTGTCCATACTTGAAACTTCAAGATAGTCAAACTGCGACCAGCCCCATGATTTATCGATAGTTATAGTATTTTCGCCCTTTTTGAGCATTATTGAAGAAAGTGTTACTGCCTTGTAATCGCTGCCCTCGGGTATTCCCAATGCTCCCTGAGTTACACCGTTGATGCTGAGATTCTGCTGCTTGTCGGTTCCTATGCCGAATACATAGAATGTGAGCTTGTACGGTCCCTGCTTGTCAACAGTGACTTTGAGCTCGATCGAACCGCTGTCTGTCATTTTCAGTGCAGAACCGCCGCTTGCGTTCGAGTCCTTCTCAACAGTGATAGTTCCTGTTACTTTAGCATCCTCAAACTCGTATTTGAGCGGTGCGTCTGCCGCTGTTACAGTTGATGTGCTGTAAACTGCGCCGTTGAGCAGCATTGCTGCTGACATGATAGCAGCTCCTGCTTTCTTCATTAATCTTGTCTTCATGTTTAATATCCTCCTGAAATGGCAAATTTTATTTACAAACATTTCTCTTTCACCTACGCCAAATGCCGTCGGTGAATTCACTTTAATTATAATGATAATTTCACTTAAAATCAACTAAAACACAAAATGTTTTCAATTTTGCAAAAAAATTCGTATAGCCGCACAATACATATTGTCGTTTTTTCAGCACTAAGCGCAAATTTCACTTAAATTTTACTTAAATGTAACTTTAGTTAAACGCCAGCATTTCCGCAGCTGCTTCGCTCCGCAACTATTGACAGTTTCGCTAAAAAGGTGTATAATTTTATTACAGTTTAGTCAATTTTGTTCATGAGGAGTGGGATAATGACCGAATACCTTACCAATTATATGAACTATATCCAGCAGCGTATCGAGAAGTGCTCGGACGCTGACGAGCTCGCAGATATCATGCGCGAACATAAGGATAAGATCGCTTTCATGCAGCACGAAAGAATAGTTCACTTTCTCGTTACTATGCTTTTCGCGCTCATTCTCATCGTCTTTTTCGCCGTTCTGATATTTAAGGTAAATCTTGCGATACTCGCCCTTGTGACAATTGTCCTTGTACTGCTCATGTTTTACATAAAGCACTACTACTTCCTCGAAAACACTGTTCAAAAAATGTACAGGGTCTACGACAGCATTCTCGAAAAAGAAAAAAATTTAAAGGAGTTATCCAGATGACCAAAAAAGAAATCGCCGAACTCGCTGTGAAAGAACTCAAAAAGCTCTATCCCGATGCAGCCTGCTCACTTAACTACTCAAAGCCGTACGAGCTGATGTTCGCCGCAAGACTTGCTGCTCAGTGTACTGACGCAAGAGTCAACGTGGTCACGGAAACTCTTTTTAAAAAGTACCCAAGCCTCGAAGCTTTTGCAAATGCCGATATATCAGAGCTCGAACAGGACGTAAAGCCCTGCGGATTCTACCATAATAAAGCCAAAAGCCTCAAGGAAATGGCTAATCAGCTCATAAACGACTTCGGCGGCGAAGTCCCTGATACTATGGAGGAGCTTCTCACGCTTTCAGGCATCGGCAGAAAAACTGCCAATCTTATGCTAGGCGACGTTTTCGGCAAGCCTGCTATGGTAACAGATACCCACTGTATCCGTATCACAGGACGGCTCGGTCTTACCAAAAACAAAGAGCCTGCAAAGGTGGAAAAAGACCTCGTCAAGTTGATCCCGCCCGACGTATCTTCCGACTTCTGCCACAGAACCGTAGAATTCGGCAGGGATATCTGTAACGCTCGCAAGCCGCGCTGTGCGGAATGTCCGCTGAATTATTTCTGTAAATTCTACGCCGATAATAATAAAACGCGCGCTGCCGTAAACTGAGAGTTGATCTGTCCACAGCGCTGAGATCATCCGTATCACATCTGCTCTCACTCCTCAGTTTTTTTCTTATTTTACTCGAAAGGATATTTCTTATGTTATTCAATTTCAAGCTTAGTACTCCCGATAAGGGACTTGTTGATATCACTCGTGAAGTAAGTGAAGCCGTTAAGGAAAGCGGCGTTCTCGAAGGACTGTGCATCGTGTATTGTCCGCATACTACCGCTGCTATCACTATAAATGAAAATGCCGATCCCGACGTTCAGTCCGATTTTATTAAGGGAATGGACAGCTTCTTCCCCGATCTTCAGGCTTTCCGCCACGCAGAAGGCAACTCTGATGCGCATATAAAATCCTCTGCTGTCGGCGCAAGCGAAACTATTATAGTTACGGGCGGCAAGCTGCTCCTCGGAACATGGCAGGATATTTATTTCTGTGAGTTCGACGGCCCGAGAACAAGAAAATTCTACGTCAAAGTTATGGGGGACTGATATTATGGATAATGTGGAAAAATTGGCGGATATCGTCAAAAAATCAAGCCGTATAGTCTTTTTCGGCGGTGCAGGTGTCTCTACCGAAAGCGGTATACCCGACTTCCGCAGCGTTGACGGGCTTTATAATCAGCAGTGGGACTACCCTCCCGAAACTATACTCAGTCATACCTTCTTTATGCATAAAACCGAGGAATTCTACCGCTTCTACAGAGCTAAGATGCTCTGTCTCGATGCCAAGCCTAATGCTGCTCATATAAAGCTGGCTCAGCTCGAACAACAGGGCAAGCTCTCCGCTGTCGTTACACAGAATATAGACGGTCTGCATCAGGCAGCAGGCAGTAAGACGGTCTATGAGCTTCACGGAAGCGTTCTGCGCAATTACTGCTCAAAATGCGGAAAATTCCACGATGTCGAGTTTATAATCAACTCTCAGGGCATCCCGAAATGCGAGTGCGGCGGCATCGTTAAGCCTGATGTAGTCTTGTACGAAGAATCTCTTGACGATGATACCGTCAACGGCGCTGTCAACGCTATCGCTAATGCCGATACCCTCATTATCGGAGGTACTTCACTCAACGTTTACCCCGCAGCAGGTCTTATCCGCTACTTCAAAGGCAATGATCTCGTTATCGTAAATATGGCTCCTACTCAGATGGACAAACAAGCCGACTTGCTCATATGCGACAGGATCGGTGAGGTTTTCTCTCGTATTTAGGAGGACAAAACATGAAACGTCTTGCAGCAGCCGCTTTAGCTGCACTTATGCTCACAGGCTGTGCCAACGATGATCGCTCAGGCAGTTCGCATGACCTCACTAAGCAAAGTGCAACTGAGATAGAAATTACGCAAAGCTCTGAAACTCCCACGGACAACCCATCAAAAAGCCGTATCATTTACCGAGAAAGGATATACAACATCAGTTCATACACCAAATCTGACCTTTTTATCGAGGATAACGGCAGGATATGGTGTGGGTTCTATATGCACAATGAAGGTCAGATAGACCGTTACAACCGCTTATGCAAAGACAATGATAATGCCGTGGAAGATTATCAGCTCGATGACGATGTATGGCTCGCTGCTTACCTTTCCGATACCAAAGACGACGATTTTATGCTGTTTGGTGAAACCTTCGACTTCAACAGCCTCAGCGGTGAGAAGCTTTCTGCTCTCTGTGACAGTATCGCTGCCGTTGATACGTCAAGCGCGTGTGATGTCAGTACGATCGATAATGTCAGCGACACTGTAAACGAATACGTGTTCACCGACCTTATCATTGACGGTAAGATTTGCCGCTCTTACGTCAATACTCAGGGATTCGTAAGTGCCATACAGGATAAAAATGCAAACGCCGCCATGGAACTGGTCCACGATCTGCCTGAATATAAACAGTGGCGCGAACTTTGTGTAAAAAATCTTCTGCCATATATTTCACAGTAAAACATTAAGCCGCAGTATCTCTGACGAAATACTGCGGCGTTTCTGTTGACAATCCGTCAGTCTTATGATATAATTGTTACCTAATACAGATCTGTAGTTTGCAAAAGCCTATTTATTGCACCTAAAGAAAGGAAAAGTTATGAAAATTGCTGTATTCTCAGATGTACACGGAAACCTTGACGCATTAAAAACCGTTCTTGAACAAATCAAAGAAAAAAACGCCGATAAAACAGTATTTTTAGGAGATATCTTTCAGCGCGGCAACGAAGAATTCCAATGTCTCGATCTTCTTAAAAACAGCGATATCGTCTGTTTAAAAGGCAACTGCGAGCTTTATACCGCTTACGGAGTCGATATCGACCCTGATGTTGAGCATCTAAGAGATTATTATAACAGTATCAGGGAAAGGATCACTGATGAGCAGATGCAGTTCGTAAAGCAGATGCCGCTGTTCTATGAGCTCGAATGTCATGGACATAAGATGCACTTTTCTCACTTCTTATTCCCGGACGTAAATGCTCCATACCCTTTCCTGCCGCTTTCAAGCTTGAAAAACGGCTCATTCGATAAAGCTTGCGAAAGCGAATACGTAAAAAAATATGACCTCGCTGCTATAGGTCATTGTCATGAGAATTTCGTGAAAGGAAATGTTGTCTCTGTTTCCGCTTCAGGACTGGAAGGAGCTTCTTACCTTCTCATCGATGCAAACGAAACAGGTATCAGCTTTGAACATATAAGCCTTTATTGAGCTGTCAGGCTTCAGCCGACAGCAAAAAACGATGCAATATGACAGATACACATATATATTTTGTCCCGAAGCGTTTCAAAGCGATTCGGGGCATTGTATTTGTAGGGGCGGATATTATCCGCCCCTCAGCTTGTCAATAAACCCCATTTTTTAAGGGAACGCCTTCACTTGCAAGGCGTTCCCTCTTAAAAAACAGTCCACTGGACTGTTTTTTAATTCACCCTTTGCGAAGCGTTTTGAGGCTATTTGTGGGGCTTTGCCCCACACCCCACCAGAGGCGCTGCCTCTGGACTCTGCCAAAGGAACACAGTCCCTTTGGAATCCCATTCATTGGTATAAGGACTTTTTCGACAGACTGAGGGGCGGATATTATCCGCCCCTACTTCATTTTTCGTTATTGTTGCAAGTTAAAGAAGTCCGTTTTCCTTCTTGAAGTCGATGAATTCCTCATATGTTCCCTGTCTGTCAAGGCAGCCCTCCGGAAGTATCTCGATTATGCGGTTTGCTGTGGTCTGCATTATTTCGTGGTCGTGAGATGCAAGGAGAACAACTCCCTTGAAATTGATAAGGCTGTTGTTGACAGCTGTGATGCTTTCGAGGTCAAGGTGGTTCGTAGGACGGTCAAGCACAAGTACATTTGAGCCGAAAAGCATCATTCTCGAAAACATACATCTTACCTTTTCGCCTCCTGAAAGTACATTTACAGGCTTGTATACGTCATCTCCCGAGAACAGCATTCGTCCTAAGAATCCGCGGAGATAAGTCTCTGTCTCGTCCTTTACGGAATACTGCCTTATCCAGTCGAGTATTGAAAGCTCGCAGCCGTTGAAGTAATCCGAGTTGTCAACAGGCATATATGAAGTGGTCACGGATACGCCCCACTTGAAGCTTCCGCTGTCAGGCTGCTCCTCCTCCATGAGTATCTTGAAAAGCATGGTGATAGCCTGCTCACTCTCGCCTACAAATGCGACCTTATCTGTTCTGCCAAGTGTGAAGCTTACGTTGTCAAGCAGCTTTACGCCGTCTACGGTCTTTGTGAGTCCGTCTACCTGCAATATATCCTTTCCGAGATCCCTGTCCATATCAAAACCAATGAACGGATATCTTCTGCTGGACGCAGGAAGTTCCTCAACTGTGAGCTTCTCGATAAGCTTTCGGCGTGATGTAGCCTGATTTGACTTTGATTTATTAGCCGAGAATCGTGCGATAAAGTCTTTGAGTTCCTTTATCTTCTCCTCGTTCTTCTTGTTCTGCTGCTTTATCATGCGCTGTATGAGCTGGCTGGACTCGTACCAGAACTCATAGTTGCCGACATACATCTTGATCTTGTTATAGTCGATATCAACAATGTGTGTGCAGACATTATTCAGGAAGTGACGGTCATGCGATACTACGATAACTGTTCCGAAGTACTCAGAGAGGAATTCCTCCAGCCAGCGTACTGCATCGATGTCAAGATGGTTGGTAGGCTCGTCGAGAAGTATTATATCAGGATTACCGAAAAGTGCCTGCGCAAGCAGTACCTTTACCTTTTCATTACCCGAAAGTGTTGACATCTGCGAATAAAGTATATCTTCGGAAAGTCCGAGTCCCTGTATTAGCTTTGATGCGTCGGACTCAGCCTCCCAGCCATTAAGCTCAGCAAACTCGCCCTCCAGCTCAGATGCCTTTACGCCGTCCTCCTCGGAGAAATCCTCTTTTGCGTAGAGTGCGTCCTTTTCCTGCATTATCTCGTAAAGACGGGCATTTCCCATTATTACCGTATCAAGTACGGTGTACTCATCATATGCAAAGTGATCCTGCTTGAGAACGCTGAGGCGCTCCTCCTTAGGCATTACGACCTCACCCGATGCAGGTTCAAGCTCGCCGCAGAGAACGCGGAGAAATGTAGACTTTCCTGCACCGTTTGCTCCGATAACGCCGTAGCAGTTACCATTTGTGAATTTGAGATTTACATTCTTAAAAAGTGTTGTGCCGCCAAACTGGACACTCACATTACTTACTGTTATCATATTTTTCCTCCATTGCAGCTTGAAACTGCACTATTATCCGCAGTGGCGTTATAACTTCGCCACGAATGTTATTTTTTCAGGACAGTCGCGTGCACTATTTACCGATATCTAAAAATGCCGATCGCACACAACATGATAAATTATACCACAAATGATACTCATTGTAAAGGAAAAATAACGGTATATAGCTCATAAAAAGCGTTTTTCACAAATAATCGCCAAATTACGACGACAAGTCCGCAATTATTTATATGATGTTCCAAATCCGTATCAGCAAGTATTTACACCATTACGGAAATGTGCTATGATAAGTGTAGTTAAATTCTGAAAGCGAGGAAATAATAATGAAAAGAAATATGTTCAGAAGTGTTCTGGCAGGTATCGCAGCTGCTGCTATGATGTCAGCTATGGTCGGCTGCTCTGACCCGAACAACACCGAAAGCAAGTCCGAATCCAAGGAGAGTACCACAGAGGCTGCTACAACTGCTGCTTCAGATGAGAATGCTACAGAAGCTGAAAATGCTGCTGAGCCAGGCGAGGACAACTCACTCCAGAAGGTTCTTGACGAGAAGAAGCTCGTTCTCGGACTTGACGCAAGCTTCCCTCCTATGGGCTTCACTGATGAAAGCAACGAGATCATCGGTTTCGATATCGATGTGGCTCAGGAAGTGTGCGACAGACTCGGTGTTGAACTCATCAAGCAGCCTATAAACTGGGATACTAAGGAAGAAGACCTCAAAGTCGGCAAGATCGACTGCATCTGGAACGGTATGTCTATCAACCCTGCAAGAGCTGAGGCTATGAACCTCTCAGACCCTTACATGAAAAACGAAATGATCTTCGTTGTTCCTGCAAACAGCGATATCAAGTCTATGGACGATCTCAGCGGCAAGACTGTTGGCGTTCAGACAGGTTCTACAGCTCAGGAAATACTCGAAGCTGCTGACCTTTACAAAGATATCACCGAAACTCCTCTCGAAGACAACGTTACCGCTCTCAATCAGATGGAGCTTGGTTTCTCTGATGCTGTTTTCCTTGATTCTGTTGTTGCTAATTACTTCATCACTTCCAATAACAAGGACTACGTTATCCTCGACGGCAACCTTGAATCTGAGGAGTACGCTATCGGATTCAGAAAGGAAGATCAGGCTCTCCGCGACGAAGTTCAGAAAACTCTCAGCGAAATGAAGGCTGACGGCAAGCTCGGCGAGATCTCAACAAAGTGGTTCGGCAGCGACGTTACAACTGTTAAATAATTTTTATAGTTTATTATCTTCAAGAACCGCCTATTTCAAGGCGGTTCTTTAGCTTGTCAATAAACCCCATTTTTTAAGGGAACGCCTTCACTTGCAAGGCGTTCCCTCTTAAAAAACAGTCCACTGGACTGTTTTTTAATTCACCCTTTGCGAAGCGCTTTGAGGCTATTTGTGGGGCTTTGCCCCACACCCCACCAGAGGCGCTGCCTCTGGACTCTGCCAAAGGAACACAGTCCCTTTGGAATCCCATTCATTGGTATAAGGACTTTTTCGACAGACTGAAGAACCGCCTATTTCAAGGCGGTTCTTTTTTGTTCGGCTTCTAACCAAAACGCCCCTCCTTTTGTCAAACCATTATTATTTCTTTTTCCACCATATTTATGCATTTTCCACTTGACTTATCCCCTTTATATATGTTATAATCGGTAAGATTGAGAAAAATTTAACGACCAAGGAGAGACATTTATGGAAAAATTCAATACCATTATTTCCGAAATCGATGATTATGTCTGGGGCTTGCCTCTGATAATTCTCATTATCGCCTGCGGTCTTATCCTTACATTGAGACTCGGATTCGTTCAGGTCAGAAAACTCGGTAAAGCTCTGAAGTACATGGTCAAAAATGAAGAATCAGGCAGCGGTGAGGTTTCAAGCTTCTCGGCTCTGTGTACAGCTCTTTCGGCAACCGTCGGTACGGGTAATATCGTCGGTGTTGCAACTGCTGTTGCAGCCGGTGGCGCAGGTGCTCTGTTCTGGATGGAGGTCGCGGCTTTCTTCGGTATGGCTACTAAATACGCTGAGGGTCTTCTCGCAGTAAAATACCGAATCAAAGACGAAAACGGCGATATTCTCGGCGGTCCTTTCTATTATATAGAAAACGGACTCGGTAAACGCTGGAAATGGCTGGGCAAACTGTTCGCAGTCTTCGGACTTCTCGCAGGTCTTATGGGTATCGGTACTATCACTCAGATAAATGGTATCACTTCGGCTGCTAACAACTTCTTCGACCCTAAGGCTGAACATACTATCTCTGTCTTCGGTATGGAACAGACTCTCACGACCGTAATTGTCGGCGCTGTTATAACTGTGCTGGTGGCACTCATCGTTATCGGCGGTATCAAGCGTATCGCTAAGATATCAGAGATCATCGTCCCTGCCATGATAGTCGCTTATATTGCTTGCTGTCTTACTATCATTTTCTGCCACATAACTGAAATTCCTACTGCTGTTTCCGAGATCATAAAAGGCGCTTTCGGATTCCGTCCTATCGCAGGCGCTGCCGCAGGTTCGTCAATAATCATGCTTTCTATGAGAAACGGCGTTGCAAGAGGAATATTCTCCAACGAAGCAGGACTTGGTTCGGCTCCTATCGCAGCAGCTGCTGCTAAAACAAACGAGCCTGCAAGACAGGGGCTTGTCACCATGACGGGTACTTTTATCGATACTATCATCGTCTGCACCATGACAGGTCTCGCTATTGTTATGGCAGGAAGCCATGAAAAGGGACTGGAGGGTGTTTCTATCACTACCGATGCATTCAATTACGGACTCCCCTTCCCTGAAAAAGTCTCTTCTTTCATTCTTATGATATGCCTTGCCGTATTCGCTTTCACTACTATCCTCGGCTGGAATTATTACTCAGAACGCTGTCTCTCATATCTGACAGGCTCTAAAAAAGTAGTGAGAAACGCTTACAAATGGCTATATATCGCTGCTGTTTTCGTTGGCCCTTACCTCACGGTAAAGGCTGTATGGATGCTTGCTGACATCTTCAACGGTCTTATGGCACTTCCTAACGTTATCGCTCTCATACTCCTTTCGGGTGTTGTCTCAAAAGAAACAAAAGACTTCCTCACAAGACTCAAAGAGGGCAAGGTCAAGGATTGATACGAAATCAGAAATAATATACGGGTGAACATTTCCCTGATCCAGTTCATTGTCAAATCAAAACCTCCTATGGTTACTGTTATACCATAGGAGGCTTTTTTCGTTGTACGATCTATCGTTGCGTTTCAGCATAAGACTGCTGCATATTCTTCCAACAGTGGTAAGCAATAAAACATTCAACCGCAATAAGTATAGTGTTGAAAACTGTAACGATCGCTTCGCTAAAGCTGAAAAGCCCCGTAACAGCATTTCCGACAGCATGAAAAATAACAGCTGTCAGCAGCATAACTCCATCTTTTCCGTTATGTATGCCGTAAAAGATTATCACAGTCAGTGAAACTACAAACAATGTGCCTGAGAGTGCTGACAATAAATTCCAGAAAAGTATATCGTGAGCTGCTCTGCCTGTTCCGATAAGCTCCAGACAGGCAAAACCTGCCCCGATCTCTTCAAATGCACTGTGACCTATACCGTACGCAACAGCGTCCTTGCAGTCATCGCAGGAAGTGAGCAGATATCTCAGCACCAGAAATTTTGTGCACTCTTCAAATATACCGTAGAGTATCCCCTGCTTGATATAAAATAAGGTGATATCGCTGTGATCGAAGCCCGACCGTATGACACCTGCTGTTATAAAAGCGGGAAAACAGGCAATAAGGGCGGCAAGTGACGGAAGTATACGAGCTCCTGTTTTTTTGTGCCAGATAATAACAAGCAGTATCGGCATAAGCAGACGTATCATGCCTGCGAGAAAACAGTTCAGATCAGTCATAATATTCTCCAGAAACAAAATATTTTACTTAGATTATAACCTGAAACATTGTAAATGTCAATAATGAACAGGAAAACAGAAGCAAAAGCGGTTCTGCATTTCATCCACCGCAGGTGCAAAAAATATCAGGCTGTCACTCCACGTCGGATATGACATGACTCTTTCCGTAAAAAGAGCTATAATGCTTGCAATAAGGGGGATATTGCTTAATGATTTCTCAACCTAAGAATTGATTATATATAAACCGCCAAAATTTTTCTGCCTGTTAAAAATCTCTTGAAAACCACTATTTTAAGTAGTATAATAGAAACGTTGTGTGTAAAATACAGAGATTTTTTAGAGAAAGAGGTTAGTAAAATGGCTGAAAAAGCAGTTAAACCCACGGAAGAAAAACTTAAACCAAAACTGTTTTCGGTAATGAAAAATTACAGCAAAGAACAGTTCATCAAGGACGTTGTTGCAGGTATCATCGTTGCTATCATTGCACTTCCGCTGTCAATTGCTCTTGCACTTGCGTCGGGAGTAGGCCCTGAGCAGGGTATCTATACAGCGATCATCGCAGGTTTTATCGTTTCGTTCCTTGGCGGAAGCCGTGTCCAGATCGCAGGTCCTACAGCTGCCTTTGCAACTACCGTTGCGGGAATTGTAGCTACAGAAGGTATGGACGGACTGGCAATATCGGCGATCATGGCCGGTATTATCCTCATAATCATGGGATTCTGCCGATTCGGCGCACTCATAAAATACATACCCGGTACTATCACCACAGGCTTTACATTCGGAATAGCCGTTACGATACTCCTCGGTCAGGTCAAGGACTTCCTCGGCCTTACATTCAAGAATAAGCCTATCGAAACTATTGACAAGGTAAAGGAAATAGTTTCATGCATTGATACAATAAACTGGGAAGCTCTCGTAATAGGCGGTATATCGCTGATAATACTGATACTCTGGCCGAAAAAGCTTGAAAAGATACCTGCTTCACTCATTGCTGTTATCGTGTGCTCGGCTATCGTTAAGTTCAGCGGAATGAATGTAAATACTATCGGCGATCTCTACAAGATATCCAATTCGCTCCCTCACCTTACTGTACCTGAGGTCACATTCGCAAGAGTAAGATTGCTTATCCCTAATGCGTTCACTATCGCTGTTCTTGCTGCTGTAGAGTCGCTGCTCTCATGCGTAGTTGCAGACGGTATGGTAGGTTCAAAGCATCGTTCAAATATGGAGCTTATCGCTCAGGGCGCTGCAAATATCGGTTCTGCATTTTTCGGCGGTATCCCTGCAACAGGCGCTATCGCTCGTACAGCGGCTAATGTTAAGAACGGCGGACGTACACCTATTTCAGGTATGGTCCATTCGATAGTTCTTGTTATTATCCTTGTGGTACTTATGCCCTATGCTTCACTTATCCCGATGCCAACAATTGCTGCGATACTCTTTATAGTTGCATACAATATGTGCGGCTGGAGAAACATCAGAAATACTGTAAAAACTGCACCTAAGAGTGATATAGCTGTTCTTTTTGTTACACTTATCCTCACTGTTGTATTTGACCTTGTTGTCGCTATCGGCGTAGGCATGGTAATGGCTTCTCTTCTCTTCATGAAGAGAATGGCAGACGTAACAGAAGCACACGCATGGATAGATGTCGATGATGAAGATACTGACCCTGATAATATACTCCTCAAGAAGATACCTCAGAATACAAGAGTTTTCGAGATAAACGGTCCGATGTTCTTTGCAGCGACCGATAAGTACAAGTACGTGCTCAGCGATAAGAATATCGATGTTCTTTGCATAAGAATGAGAAACGTTCCTGCAATAGATGCAACAGGTGTGGAAGCTCTTATTCGTATCGTTAAGCGCTGCGAGCGCCACAACGTTAAGGTTGTGTTCTCGCACGTCAATGAGCAGCCTATGAAAGTTATGACAAAAGCCGGCTTTATAGAAAAGGTCGGAAAGGAAAATTTCTGCGATCATATAGATACTGCACTTCTTAGGGCAGAAAGTATAGAAAAAGAGATATTATCAAAAAGAGCATAACAAAATTTTGTTAGAAAAGCGAACTTTCAGTTCGCTTTTTTTCTGTATATTTTACACTTTATCTGCAAAAAATGAGTTGAAAAAAGAGGGGCGGATATGATATTATTATTACCAGAGAAAGGTAATCAACACACCGTTCTCTATTGGAAGCAAGTATTTGCTTTCTCTGAAGCCTGCAAGGGCTTAAATAAATCATCCTCATTGAACCGATGCCGAAGTTTCAGTGTTCTTCGGTATCGGGATTTTTTTATCTTGTTAAGGCAACACCGCACAGAGATTGTGTTAAAGATGCGCTGACAGATTTTTCGTCAGATTGTATAGAAATCTTGCAGGCATACTGTCGTATGTCAAGAGATTTATGTGCAAGATGAAGGAAAATATGCAAGCAAATTTAGTACAAAGTCGTTAAGCGGTCTTTGTGCGGTGTTGCCTTAATTATTACGTATAACACGGGCGACGGAACGTCGCCCCTACATGGCTAACGGCTAATGGCTAACGGCTGACGGGCGGATAATCTCCCAACAGGAGCCGCGACCCTCTGTCCTTCGGACATCTCCCTGTACTACAGGGAGTCACCGCCCCTACAAATGGTTCATGTTACGTGTTGTATACATTGCGGGCGAACACTGTTCGCCCCTACAATTCGATTCATGTTAATTATTACGTATAACACGGGCGACGGAACGTCGCCCCTACAGGCTAAGGGCTAAAGGCTAAGGGCTGACGGGCGGATAATCTCCCAACAGGAGCCGCGCCCCTCTGTCCTTCGGACATCTCCCAGTACTATAGTGAGTCACCGCCCCTACACGAAATAACGATATATCATCAAATTGTAGGGGCGGCGTTCCGCCGCCCGTGTCAGAAAACACATGAAATATGACTTTTTCGACAAACTAAGCCCCCTTTAAAAAAGGGGGCTTTAACTATATCATGAAAAACTTACTTTTGTTCTTTTATTATTGCTTTGCTGCCAAGGAATGTGAGAAGGAAATATCCGCCGTATATCACTACTATTATGCACGATGTGAATAATATCGGCTTGATAAACTCACCGCTCACAAGAAAATCAAGCGCAAACTTTCCAAGTCTCATTCCAAAATATGAATGGATACAAGCCAGAAGCAACGGCAGCAGGAAGAATATTCCAGACTGACGGAATACAGACTTAGTTATCTCACTCTCGTCTACGCCAAGCTTACGCAGCATTGTATATCTCGGTATGCTGTCTGCACTCTCGGAAAGCTCCTTCAGTGCAAGTATTGCTCCGCATGATACAAGGAAGATAAAGCCGATGTAAAGTCCGAGGAATGTAACCAGTGCGCTTAAACCGATAGCATCATCTGCTGCTTCTTTTTTTGTATGGATAGTGTGCATACCGCCTTGGTGATGCTGGCTGTTCCATACATTTCTCTTCCAGCTTTCTCTTAATGTCGTTTCTGCCTTATCAATGCCATTTTTGTCAGATGCGTTATAGTTTCCGACGATAATCGCTGCACCTGCTCCGCTCTCGTCAACTACGCTGTCAGGTACAATGAACACGCCATCATTGAGCGGCTGTGAGGACGGACGAATGAATCCGTAGATGCACTTGTTTTTCTTAGGTACAAGTGTGTTTCCGTAAACATTCAGCTCTGGCTTTTCTTCAAGCACCCAGTTGTGTATATCTATCATTGCTGCAAACGAAGCGCATACTGCGTATTCATTGTCTGCAAGTTTAAGCTGTTTTTTACCGTAAAGCTTCATAAGCGCATTGTAGTCGCTGAGCTTTACCATTTCAAGACGAAAATTACCATTGTTGTATATCATCTGGAAAGTATCCTTGTACTTGCCTTCACGACCGCTAACGTAATCTGAGAATTTAAGAGAGGGATCGGTATAGGTGTGGAACTTGTGGTATTCGCTCATCACACCATAGAAGCTGTCCTCATCGCCCTCAAAATACTCGTCAATATCTGTATATAAAGGAGCATTACTTTTATTGTCCTGATGTTCCATCTCACAGTAAAAATCTACAGGGAAACATTCCTCTAACTGAGTATTCATTGAATTTCTGATAACAAAGGCTGTGGAAAGAGCACAGATCGTCAGGAAAAGCATGAGACAGATAACTGTCATTGAGGCTACAGTTGTATTGACCTTGCTGCTTATCTGACGGAATGTAAAGCTGTTGAGTCCGTGGTGGTATATTCCCTTTGCTGACATCACTACTCTCAGAAGCATTCCTGCTACTGACCAGAATATAAAAAATGTCGATACAGCGCCCATTGCAATGGCAATTACTATCTTTTTCTCGTCAAGCTTGATCTGATTCCAGCCTACCATATAGTATGCATAACCGAGAACTGCTGTTGCAATAAGAAATACTATAACGCAAAGCCAAGGATTTTTCAGAGCTATCTTCTCTGAACGCTTGCCCGAATTCATAAGTGTTATGAGTCTGCACTTGCTGATAACTACGCCGCTCCTCAGCATTACCACTAAATACATTATGCCAAAATAAAGAACTGTCTTTAATATTGAAGATGTCGAAACCGTAAACTTGTAACTGTTCATATCCGCTTCAAAGAGATTTGCTACTACTGCACTCATCACCTGCGAAAGTCCGACACCAATAAGAAGTCCCACAAAAAGTGAACCCACGCCAATGATGACTGTCTCACAGAGAAGCAGTGCCGATATCTTCCACTTGCTCATGCCAAGCATCATATACAGCGCAAATTCTTTGTTCCTTCGCTTCATAAGGAATCGGCTGGCGTAAACTATGAGCAATCCAAGCACTACCGCTACGAATACACTCACTGCGGAAATTGCTTTTGTGAGTACTTCTATTATCTCTCGCTGATCATTTGTGACTGTCATGAACGCTGTCTGTGTCTCGATAGCATTGAAAACGTAAAATACTGCAACACCTATAACAAGTGTGAAGAAGTACACTGCATAGTCCTTTATGCTCTTGCGTATGTTGCTAAGTGATATCTTAAAGAGCATCGCTCATGTCACCTCCAAGCAATGTTACTACGTCTATTATCCTGTCAAAAAACTGCTTTCTGCTTTCACCGCCGCGGTTTATCTCATTGAAGATCTTTCCGTCCTTGATGAAAATTACTCTCGAAGCATAGCTTGCTGTGAATGAATCGTGAGTTACCATTATTATTGTTGCATCCTGTTCATGATTGAGATAGTAGAATCTCTCCAGAAGCATTTTTGCGGATTTAGAGTCAAGTGCACCTGTCGGCTCGTCTGCAAGCACAAGGCTCGGCTCAGTTATTATCGCTCTCGCAGATGCTACTCTCTGCTTCTGTCCGCCTGACATCTGATAGGGGTATTTGTTGAGCACATCGGTGATACCGAGCTGCTCTGCTACCGTCTTTACAGCTTTGTCGATATCCTTTGCCGAACGCTTCTGTATGGATAGTGCAAGTGCGATGTTCTCGTATGCTGTAAGAGTGTCCATAAGATTGAAGTCCTGAAAAATAAATCCAAGCTTATCTCTGCGGAACTTATTCAGCTCCTTGCCCTTCAGTTTTGTAATGTCAGTATCTTCAAGGACTATACTTCCTGCTGTAACACGGTCGATAGTTGAGATGCAGTTGAGGAGTGTGGTCTTGCCGCTTCCCGATGCGCCCATTATTGCTGTGAATTCACCCTTGTCAACAGAGAACGATATATCGTTTACTGCCTTAGTAAGGCTTGATTTGTTTCCGTAATACTTTTCAACGTGTTCTAATTTAAGTAATGACATTTTCTTTTCTCCTTAATCTAATGGGCTAAGCTCTTTTGTTTCATGTTTTTTCATATAGCATTCAAGTGCAACGATCGCTGACGTAAGGAATGTTGAGAGCACGTATGGTGTATCTATCATAGGAGTAAGCAATGTCTTGTCACGGAATATCTCATATAATGTTACTGCTGTAAGCGGTATGATACAGATAGTGCCGACAATAATAAATGTTCTGATAGCTGTTAATGTAAGTTTTTTCATAATATCATGTCCTTTCGGTCTTTATCTTCGGGAGTCGTTCCCGTTTCCATGATCTTATTATACACCATGCAACATTACAGGTCGTGTTTTTAATATTACGCAACATTACAATTTTGTAAGGTTGCGTAATATTTCTTTCCGCGTTTACATAATTGACGGGCGCACATTGTGCGCCCTGCATATCATATCAGTTGAAATAAAAATCATTCTTTGCAAAGGCTATAGTCAGCTCAGTAAAGCGCCCCTGCTCTGACTTTATCGAAATACTGTGTCCAAGACGTTCGCAGAGACTCTTTACGATAAAAAGTCCCATACCTGTTGATTTAGCGTAAGAACGCCCGTTTTCACCTGTGAAGCTCTTCTCGAATACCCTTGATACGTCCTTCTCGGGTATGCCTATACCATTATCATAAAAATGCAGAAGCACTCTGTCTGTCATTTCCTCAGCTGTTACCTTCATCTCAAGTTCGCGGTCTTCTGCCTTGTATTTCAGACTGTTCGCTATGAACTGACCAAGCATGAATTCAAGCCACTTCCCGTCTGTCATAACACTTATGTCAAGCCCTTCTGTCTCGAGACAAGCTGCGGCAAGCTGTATATCCTCACGGTTTTTAAGTGCCGCATTCGCTACTGTACGTTTCAGTGAAGTCTCTTTTATAATGTAATCCTTCTCGGCATTTTCTGCTCTGGAATAATAAAGCACCTGATCTGTATAACCGTCTATTCGGCGCAGCTGCTCCAGAAATTTCTCACCAAGCTCGTCCTTGTGATTGTGCGCCATAAGCTGCAAGCTCGCCACAGGCAGCTTTACCTCGTGTACCCACATTTCTATAAAATCACGGAAATCACTCAGGCTTCGCCTGTGCTCAGCTACGTTCTCGCACATGGACTTGTTCGCTTCGCATAAAGTATCAAAGGTGATCTGCCCTTCAAGGAATGACGGCCTTTGAAGCATCTCGTGTATCAGATATTTCTTGTCAAGAATTTCAAGCTTCTCCGCTATCGAACTGTAAAACGCTCTTTTTCGTAAATATCCGATTGTCTCCTCTGCGATCACAAATATTATGCATATCCCACTTATAAATATTATCAGCTGGCTGCTTACTCTGTAAGCTGTCAGAAAAAGCAGTATCAGCCCGTACGCTATCAGTGCCGTTATATAAAACCAGCCTCTGTCCCTGATCTGATCCCATAACTTCATCGCAGTATATACCCCTGTTTCTTGCGCGTTTCTATAGCTTCATCGCAGCCAAGCTCAGCAAGCTTTCCGCGAAGTCGGCTTATATTCACCGTAAGCGCATTGTCATTCACAAATTCATCGTTATCCCATAGTGCCGTCATAAGCTCGTCACGGGTAACTATCTCGCCCTTTCTGTCAAGCATGAACCTGAATATTATCATCTCGTTCTTTGTGAGAGTCATTTCCTTATTACCGTCTGTAAGGCTTCCCTTTGCGTCATTCACCTTCAATCCGTGATATGTCTGCACAGAAGCTGTACCTGCTGAACGCTTCAGCACCGCCGATATCCTCAGCAGGAGTATTGTTGGATTATACGGCTTTGTAATATAATCGTCCGCCCCGTAGCTCATAGAAAGTACTTCGTCCGTTTCGGAGGTTCGGCTCGTTACCATTATCACAGGAGTATCAGTCTCCTTGCGTATCTCTTTCAGGAGCTGCTCGCCGTTAAGATTCGGGATATTTATATCCATAAGTATCAGGTCTGCATTTGCTGCGAGTATTTGTGCCTTTGAATCAGAAAAGTCGGTAAGGTACTCCGCCTCATAGCCCGAATTGCGCAAAAGCTCAGAAAGCTCCTCACGTATTGATCTGTCGTCTTCTACAATATATATTTTATTCATGATTCACCTCACATGGAATTGTTTCCTAATTATTATATCATAATCCCATGAATAACACAACTGCCGCAAAAAAATAAAAGGACTCTATCGAGTCCTTTTTTGATTCATAATTAAGGCAACACCGCACAAAGACCGCCTGACGGCTTTATACTAAATCTGCTTGCATATTTTCCGTCATCTTGCACATAAATCTCTTGACATACGACAGTATGCCTGCAAGATTTCTATACAATCTGACGAAAAATCTGTCGGCGCATCTTTAGCACAATCTCTGTGCGGTATTGCCTTAAGAAAAGTCTAAAAGGAGATATGAATTATGGCATGGTATGATGAAGCTGTATTCTACCACATTTATCCGCTTGGCTTGCTTGGCGCACCAACAGAAAACAAATATGACGGAGTTACTCACAGGTTAAGAGAGCTTTCTCCGTGGATAGATCATATCAGGGAGCTTGGCTGTAATGCGCTTTATATCGGACCTCTGTTTGAGTCGGTCGGACACGGCTATGAAACGACGGATTATCGAAAGCTCGATAGCCGCCTTGGTGATAATGACGACCTTAAAGCGATGGTAAAGCAGTGCCATGACAAAGGGATAAGAGTCATACTCGACGGCGTTTTCAATCATACAGGAAGAGATTTCTTTGCATTCAAGGACATAAGAGAGAACCGCGAAAATTCACAGTATAAGGACTGGTACTGCAATGTGAATTTCTGGGGAAACAATGAATATAATGACGGCTTCTCCTATGACAACTGGGGCGGCTATAACCTTCTTGCAAAGCTTAATCAGAGAAATCCACAGGTGAAGGATTATATCTGTGATACGATCCGTTTCTGGGTAAAGGAATTCGATATAGACGGACTCAGACTTGATGCAGCAGATGTTCTCGATTTTGATTTCATGAAGACGCTGAGAGCAGTTGCCAATGAAGTAAAGCCTGAATTCTGGCTCATGGGAGAGGTAATACACGGCGATTACACAAGATGGGTAAACGGAGATACTCTCCATTCAGTCACAAACTATGTAATGCATAAGGGACTGTATTCAGGTCACAACGATCATAATTACTTTGAGATAGCTCACACTCAGCGCAGACTTGAAGGAATGGGCAAGAGTGGTTCAAGCAATTTCAGACTATATAATTTTGTAGACAATCACGATGTAGAGAGGATATATACAAAGCTCAACAAAAAGGCGCATTTTACACCTGTGCATATCCTGCTTTACACACTTCCAGGTATACCGTCGATCTATTATGGTTCAGAGTTTGCGATAGAGGGCAGAAAAGAAAGAGGTTCAGATGCTTCTCTGCGTCCTGCACTCAACTATGAAGACTTCAAGGATGCAATTAATAATAATCCTGCAACGAAGCTCATAGCAGCTCTCGGAAAAATACGACAGGAAACACCTGAGCTTTCATATGGTGATTACAATGAGCTCCTTCTCAGAAACAGACAGTACGCATTTTCGAGAAACTACAACGGAAGGAGTGTTATTGTTACCGTTAATAACGATGACGGAGATTTCACAATGACTCTTCCGTCAGGAAGATGCGAGGAGTATATCGGCGCTTTATACGGAGAGCGGGTAAAAGTAAATAACGGATATATACAGGTCAATGTAAGGGCGAATTCAGGCGAGATATGGGTTCCTGCTGATAAAAATGATGATATAAAGGCAGTTGAAGCTCCGCAGGAAATAGGCGAGATCGTACAGCCTCAGACAAAGCCTGAAGAGCCAAAGACAGAGACGAACATAACAGAAGAAGCTGCTCCTGATAATAAGCCTGCTGAACCGATACAGGCTCCTCCAAAACAGGAGAAAACCTATGAGGAGGGCATAATAGCAGGACTTCAGGAAGCAATTATCGCTATCATGGAGAAAAATGGCCCTGTTACAGAGCAGATGCGCAGAGATGTGCTTAACAATACACATCATGATTCATTGATAATCTGGGTAAAGAGCTTCCGTTAAGAGACTCAGATCGTTTTAGTAATTTTTAACCACTCGTTTTAAGACAGATACCTATATAGAAGTTTTGCCCCTGAGTGTTACAAAGCACTCAGGGGCATTGTGCATATTTATGTTGCTAAGCTAAATCAGAATTTCGAGCTGAGCCAGCTCGACCGCTTGCCACGTTGTCGCTCGTAAACTCGCTTAATAATATAAGAAATGATATTTGTACATCGCTTACAGCGCGATAAGTA
>Ga0256405_10004808_pt1 | contig 24568 bp, 28 predicted proteins | sample RumenRJG_02DNA_FD_189096 | JGI IMG/M metagenome (GOLD analysis project Ga0256405, IMG submission 189096) | Bovine rumen microbial communities from Lethbridge, Alberta, Canada - RJG_02 | ecosystem: Host-associated > Mammals > Digestive system > Stomach > Rumen | place: Canada: Alberta... | reverse complement strand
ACGTTATGTTTTTCGCCGTCGCGAACAGCGCGGTCGGGGCGTAGTCCCCGACCAGCGTTATGGCCTGCTCGCCCGCCGAATACCTCAGGATCTTGTTGTCCTTCGTTATTATGACGCAGTCCTTGCACAGGCCGAACATGCTTTTCAGCGGCTTGTCCGGGTCGGCGGGCGGCTGGGGCTGGTTGCCGCCGGATCCGCCGCCGCCACCTCCTCTGTCGTCCGGGATTTTCGTCCAGCGCGCGTAGTACGTGACGTTCGTAGTCACCGTCTACTGGCTGGAGATCTCCGTTCCGCCTTCCTTGGCAGTCCACCATCCGCCGAATGCGTACCCATCCCGCGCCGCCGTCGGCAAGTCGCCCACTTTTTCGCCTTCGGCCACCGTCCTCGTCATGCTGGCAGAGTCCAGCGTGCCGCCGTTGGGGTCGAACGTAAGGGTATACTTGACCGGCTCCGGCGGCGACGGCTTGTAGTCCTTCAGTATTTTTGAAAATATGTCTATGTTTGTCTGAGCCTGTTCGCTTGCTTTGCTCTTCTTGGCGAGTGACTCGCCGTTTCTGAACGTGTCGACTTTCACTTTTCCGTTGACTTCCCAGTAAACACGGCAGCCGGGGTATGTGCCGCCGCCTTTATCGTAGCACCAGTTCCAGCCGGCGCCCTCGTAGCCGTCTTCTCCTTTGCAGTAGGCCTAGCTGCCGAACCAGAATATATAGCCAGCCTCCGCCATCCAAGTCTTGAACTTCCCCTCTGTCGACGCCGCTGCGAACCTTTTGCAGTAGCCGCAGCCGTCGCTGCTTACAACGGCGGTTATAAGCGGAATGTTGTTATTTATGGCGTATTTCTTGCAGGCGGCGAACCCGGCGCACCATGCGCCGGGCGTAGGCTTAGCCTTGCGGTTTTTTATGAGGTCTTTCACCGGCGTGTCTGTGCTCTTGGCCATTTCCTGAAGTTTCCTTTGCTTTTTTGAAAAAACCCGTCGAAGACTATTTACTTGAAGCTGGCAATCACTGAAGATAGTTGCCTTTTCTCGACATAGGAAACTATAAAAGTAAATAATAAACATGAACACGCATCCTGACATCTTCGGACTAGATCCTCTGCCGTTTCCGCCGTGGTCTCCGCACGGACCGCGCCGCGACGCCTTCCGCCCGGATCCCTACGTAAAAGAAACCACGAAAGTCGCGGAAATAAAAGACCGCTTCATGAAGACGCGGTACAAGGTTGTGCTTACGGATTTCCACGGCGCGCCCGAACACGACGACCTTACCCGCCCCGATATTTTCTTCCAGGTGACGGCGGTGTCGTTCAACTACGAAGAACCGCTGGAAATAACGCACCGCGACTTCAGGAACTACGAAGAAGCGGTCAGGTTCTTCAATTAGACAACCGACCAGCTGCAGGCGCTCGCCAAGCTGGATTCGCGCGACGCCCAGGACATAAGGATATACGCCGAAAAGACCGGATACCGCAGGGTAGACCCCGACTGCTGCCGCAACTGCAAATGGGCCAAACCCGCCGACAGGCGCAACTGCATGTTCGAGGAATGGCGCGGCAGGCTTCGCGGGAAGTTTTTCTGCATGAATTCGGAATTGTATTCGAAACACATGCCGGACCTCGTCCCCGACGAAGGGCGGCACGACTGCTACCACGATTTCTCGCAGACCAGGTGGAACGTCATAGACATAACGCCCGAAGTCGACCCGGACGGAATCTGCTCCGGTTACGAACGCCGGCAAAAAGAGACTCCGCCGTGTCCGCCTCCGCGCCCGCCTATGCCGCCGCCGTGTCCGCCCGGGCCGTTCCCGCCGGGTCCTCCGCCTCCGCATAACTATGTGCCGGGACCGCTGCCGTACGGCAGACCCTAAAGAAAAAGGACGCCATTTGGCGTCCTTTAATAATCTGATTTCCCGCTCGTCAACATCCGTACATCGACATCATGTATTCCTGCCATCCGGCCTGCCAGATGAACCATGATATCAGCAACGACGTAACGCCGCCGAAATTTCCGGACAGCAGATTGAATACGCCCCAGCACGCAAGCAGTACGGCAAATACACGGCCGACGTTCATCGCCATACGCGTTGCCTCCGGTCGGCTTTTCTTCCGGCTAAGCCATGCCCGCAGAACGCGTCCGCCGTCCATGGGAAACCCGGGCAGCAGATTAAACAGGCACAGCATGGCGTTTATGGCCGAAAGATACAAAAATGCGACCGCGACAGGCTGAATGAACGCCAAAATGAACGCCAGGCACATAAAACCGAAAAACAAGGCCAAAGACACGCCCGGCCCGGCGAGGGCGACGGCTATTTCCTGTTTCGGAATTTTCGGAATGCCTTCCATTTCGGCGCATCCGCCGAGCATCGACAGCGTTATCTTGCGCGTCCTGAACCCGTATTTCTTGGCCGTAAGCGAATGCCCGAACTCATGAGCCATGATAGATACGCCGAGGCCGGCGGCCATAAATACGCCGAGAAACAGGTTCCCGGCGCAGAACAACGCCAGCGCGGCTATGAACAGAAACGACATGTCGATGTACATGGGTATACCGAACATCTCGCCTATCCTGTACGTCTTCGTAGTCAGCATTTTACCTCCGTTATCTCGGTGACGTCATGTCCCGGATGATAGCATTTTACGATATTGTTCTCGTCCAGCATGAACTCGCAGACATGGCGGCCTTTGACCGGGAACCTTACCGCGTCCGGCAGGCACAGCGAATTATACCATTTACCGGACGAATCAAGAGTCTGCAGCGCAAGCCACTTCTTGCCGGCTTCTATAATACGCGTCGGGCGCTGCTCGACCAGATTGCGCCTGAACTCGTCCATTATCCTGACGATATCCGCGGGCTCGACGAATACCGACCGGTCCATCCAGCGGTGGAGGCCGTCGTCGGCCAGACCGGCCTTCTTAATGCGCTGCGACATGCGGTCTTTCGCGAGGACGTACTCGGAGCCCTTCGACGTCTTGAAGCCGTATTTGGCTTTGGCACCTTTAGGAGAAACTACTTTTTCCAGCGGCTTGCCGCAGAACATATTCGGAAGCCCCATTTCTATTTTATCAGGCGGTAAAAGAACGGCGTCGCGCCGGTAGTGTATCGAATTCTGCACCGTCTTCGTAAATCCTACGTCTATAGCAAGAAATTCGCCTGTTGAACGCCTTACGCCCCACTGGCCGTCGTGCCACATCTCCTGAAGCACGAAATCTCGGCGCGTAAGCCAGAACCGGACAAGCCGCGTCCATGGATCGTCGCGGCCTTCGTTTATTCGTTTTGCGACAACGCCGGCTATCGCCAGATTGCCGTTTTCCGGGCTAGCGTGCGGGCCCCGCCCGACTTTATTCAAGGCGTCTTCCGCGCGCAGCCGTATATCTACGTCGTCCGCACCGCGGTCGAATAAACTCATGCCCCATGCCACGCGCTGCAGCGGGGTCCTGCATCCGAAATCGCCGCGGTTCGCGCCGGCTTCGTCGAGTATTTCCCTGTTGTACCTGTCGAATTCGACGAACGAACCGGTCTTGACGATATCGCCGCATTCCTCTACGGCGAGCTCCCACCCGTCAGGGCTTATCGAGTAGAAATCCGGAAATATCCCAAGCCCGGCGCCGGCCCTTAGTATGTCGGCCTCGGCCCTGTTCTGCATTATCCCGGCGTCTTCGCGATACCGGACCGGGACCTTTACGCACGTCCCGTTCCCGTCGGAGTACGCCAGCCTCGACATGCCGGAGCCTATAAACGACAGCGGCCTGCCGCCGTAAGTCGGATTACCATCTTTCATAATGAACCAGGCCTGGATCGTATTTGTCTTTCGGCCCAGGGTTTTCTGCCGGCGTCCCTACCGTAATATAAGAAAACGGAATGACGCCGAACGGAAGGCCGATCTGCGCCTTGACCGTCGACATGGCGGTCGGCGAAGGCCAGCAGACGCGCCAGCACGCCCCCAAGCCCATGGAGTGCGCCGCCAGCAGGATGTTCTCCGTGGCCGCGGCGCAGTCCTGCGCCCAGACGCCGTCCAACTCGAACGCCGGAACGACTGTTCTTTTTCCGCATACGACTATCGCGCACGGCGCGTTAAACCATTTTGCTTCGCGGCACACGACAAACGACCACGGCCTTGTATCGCATGCGCTCGGCGCGGCCATCGCCGCCTTGAGCATCATGTCTATCTGCTCGTCTGTAGGCGGTTCTTTCCCGTATGACCTAATGCTTGCCCGCGACAGAATGGCGTTTAGTACAGGATTGCACATATCAGTCTTCGCCGTCAGGCGCATCTTTGCTGTCTTTCCATGAATAATACGCGCTGCAGCATGCCAAAGCAATTAGAAGTACAGCGATAATCAGCCACAGCAGCCCCGCGCATACCGAAAACAGCGCGCAATTACGAATGTCTTTCGCCGAATAGTCGCTCCAGTCCTGAAAAACCGGAAACATGAAAAGCGTAAACACGATAAACGCGATTGCGCCGTATGCAATTAAAAACATTGTCATTGTTAGTCCTTTTCTTGTTTTTTTAAAATGACGGACTACGATATGAAAACGCGCCGTTCCACGACAATCCAATGCGATCTCCGCACCGCCTTATAATTTTACCGTCTATTACGTCGCACTTATACCAGTTTTTCCCGTACCGCATAACGTATTCGCAGCTTTCAGCCGGCTGGGCCGCCACGGCGCTTTTCACCAACTTGTCCGTCGGCATAGAGCACATCATGTGCCCGTCCATCCATGACGTAACCCATTCGTCGTCAGACTGCACGATTGCGATGAGCCTTCCTGGTTTGATTATTTCCGCGATGAAATAGCCATACGAATCCGAACCAACCCTATACGTACATCCCTGTCCGACGAATTCTGGTCCAGACAGCTTTCCGTCCAAAGCGCGCTTCTGCGCGTCTTCAGGCTGGTTTTCCAAAAAATAATGCGTCATGTTCTTACGGGCCTCCGTCCATACCCAACATGTTGATTATACCGTACCTTGATTTTCCGGCACGGGGACGCGCGAGAGCGAGCCGTACGTGGAATTGCGCATTAGACACATGGCGAGACGGCGCATACTGCGCAGGTCGAGCTCGGCTTTCTCTTTCTTCTCTTTACGTGCGGCGCGGAACGATATTCCGCGCCTGTACGCCTTCAGAAGAAGGTATTCGTTCCCTTCGTCGGACACCCTGTCGAAAACGCCGTCGCCTTTAGCCGCGGCGAAAATCCTGAATACGCCGAAATCCGGGTCTTCCATGTCCGCGGCGACGTCCTCCAGCCCGTGAAATTTCTTGGCCACATCCGGCGACTTCCGCGCAAGGGCGCGGAGGAGAAAATCGCACAGCGAATGATTGTAATTGATTTTGGCCTCGCTGTCTACGAAGTAGTAGTTTTCATCGCTCCGCCGCTCAAGCGCGGATGCAGTCCTATACAGCAGCTTTCTTGCAAAGCCCAACATATTGTTTTTCCGTCAAGCCGCCGGAGAATCCGATACGCCTTCCCACTTGGATTCAGGCGGGCTGTCGTCAATCAACCTGATATGATCAGGCTTCATTCCCGAAATAGGCCGCCATTCGCCGCTGTCCCGGTCTTCCGCGTACAGCGCCAATATCGTCTCCCTCGCCCGGTTTTTATATACGCGCGTCTTATACGGATTTATGTCTACGCGATAGTTTACAGGAGAATTCGAGAACAAGAACTTGACCGTATTGAACTGGAGCATGAATTTGCTGTCCATAATCTGGCTTACGGTCATCGGCCTGTGAATGACTTGTTCGACATATGCGGCGTCTTCGAATATCCAAAACCCGGTCGGAATGACAAATTCGTCGCTGTTCTTGTAGAACGTATTGCACAGCGTATCGCTGAACACCATTATGAACTCGGATTTCTTCCAGTCGCAGTCGGTGATATCGAGCGGCCGGTATTTCTTGTCCCACCACGAAAATTCGATATACGTCTTCTCCGGGTCCAGATTATGCTTTTCCACGGCCATGTGCAGCAAACCGTTAAGCTCTCGCGTAGTAACGGGATCGTACATATACTTTTATTTCCCGGTTATGCCGTTCAGGGCGTTCTCGAACACGGAGACGTCTTCGTCAACGTAATATACGTCGCCCGACGCCGTCTTGACCATCGTGACGGTTTTCTCGCCGACCTTCTTTACCGATATATCGTAGATTTTGCTGTTATCCCAGCCGCTATACCAGAATTCCTTCAGCTTCGAGATATCTTTCTTCTTAACGGATACTTCTACGACAGGGTATGTCTGCTTCCGGAATTTCTCGACTGCAAGCGCATTAAGCTTGAACGTATACGGTTTGCCGCCGTCCCATACAAGATATCTGCCGGACTTGCCGGTAAAGTACTCTATATCCCCGTTCGGAAGCCTGTACCCCGACTTCAGCGAACCGGACACCGTGACGTCTATCGCGAGTTTATGTTCCATTTCATTTCTCTTTCTGCGAGTTTTTCAGAGGCAGCCGTTACTCGGCGTTTCGCCAGTCTACGCCGTCCTTCTCCAGCATTCTCTTGCATTCTTCGACGGCGGCTTTCCAGTCTTCTTTCGCGTCGGCCGGAATCGTGAAGAGCCTCGAATACCTCCTGCTCAACGGATACCAGCTGTGCGCGCCGGCGCTTTCGAGCATTCCCGCCCTGACGAACAACGAGTCGTGCTTCCGCCTGGCCTCTATGTTTTTCTTGGACTGGCGCGCCCGGCCCCGCTGCTTCCGGGCGTAGTCGCCTTCGTTCAGCCTCCGCTCGTATTCTTCGTCGTAGCCGGAACTGCCCCTGTCGCGGTAGACGAGCTGACCCCACTTCCATTCATAGCCGTTCCCGATCACGCAGAAAAGGTGGTCGAAGCACTCCTCGCGCGTCGAATACATCAGGGGATATCTGTCGAGCATCTCCTGCACTGTCGTCTCTACGGTCATGTCAGCCTCCCGTCGGGTAGTTGGTCATGTTCTCGTAGAGCCTCACCGCGGCCAGCGCGATGGCCGGGACCTGCCTGCCGTCCGAGCAGTGCGCGTTATCGGCTAGGTCGAACATGAACTTGTACTTGTCTTTCCAGCCGCATTTCAGCCTTTCGTGTTCGTCCAGCTTCTGCCCGGCCTGCGTGTACGAAACACCGTTCAGGTCGACGTAGAAATAATGCATCGTGTTCGTCATGAACGCGGGGTTCGGGTTCGTCTCGCCGAGCTTCACCAGCCTGAGACCTTCGGGAAGCCTTATACCGGTCTCCTCCTCAAGCTCGCGCCTCGCCGCCGCCTCCGGATCTTCGCCGGGCTCTACCATGCCGCACGGGAACTCGACGACATCGCAGCCGGCGCCGTACCTGAACTGCTCTACTGTCAGGAACTTGCCGTTTTTCTCGACTACGACGGTAGCCCAGTCCGGCGCCTTGACGAGCACCGGCTCCAGCCCTGTCTCGGTCTTTTCGCCTTTCACCACGTCGAAGATCGGCGTATGCAGGAGGACTTCGGTCGGCGGCGCATCGTTTTTCCTGATTTCGGCGTTCATATCGTCGATGTATTCGCCTGGTGCCTTGTCTTTGTACTTTTCGCGGATGACGCTAGCCGACGTGTCGGCAAATTTCCCGTCTATCGTTATCGTCTTCAGCTTGCCGTCGAACTCCGGGTTCTCTTCGAGAAACTTTTTTTCGTCGAAGCCTTCGCCGTTCCGCCCGACGACCGCGACGATTCCGCCGCTCAGCTTCAGAATATCTTTCCACGCAAACCAGTTTTTGAAGTTCAAAAGCTCGTCAGATCCGACTATAGGCCAGAACTCCTGGCTGTCGGTAGACTTGTCAAGCATAATACGGACAAGCGTATCTACAAAACGCCAGCTCCTGACGGCGTGGTCCTCCAGATCCGGATTTCCGGCGCATATATCCTTGCGGCGCAGCTCTGTGTCGTCGACGTATACAAGGCCAAGACCCTTCGTCAACGCCTTCGCGACTGTCATCTTCTGCGTCGAATCAAGCCATTTCGTCTTGCCGGCCCTATGCCAGTCGACGATAGTCGGCACGACCACGACGGCGTTCACGGCATGCTGCTCCAACGCCTGCTTCACGATTTCGCGGTGCGCAAGCGTGAACGGATCGGCCGTACAGCCGAATATGCCTATTTTTTCCTTCATCAATCATTCTCCTTAACGCCGTATAAATCTTCGTCGTCGAGCGCCAGATACCTGATTACCGCCTCGACGCGCTCTGCGACAGCTTTGCATTTCTTGCATTGGCATGTGCATTCGCCGCGATTTGCCGCTGAGATCTTCTTTGCCGCGTCAAATACGCATGGAGCGAAAACAATCATACATACCGCCATGACGACAAACGCGAACTTGACCGACCACGACATCGTCAAGTTAGACCATATTTCCGAGAACAGCTTCGCCGAAAATACTTCCTGAATCGGCAATTCTGCAACAGCAACAAATATCGAGATTAAAAACCACATCGCGAAACCGGCTGCGGCGCTTAATATTAAAATAGACAATATTACGTTTACCATTGGTTTTTTCCCTTTAAACCTAAGTTCTTTACTATTGATTTTACCATATACAACGAAGAAGGCGCATACTAACATGCGCCTTCTTCGTTATTGGACAACATATGCCGCTGATTAGTCTTTGTCTGCCAAAGAGGTCTTCGCCAGTCCGCCGATGACTCCTTCCAGCGTAGTGCCGCGCATGAGCTTGTCGACGGTATCCGCGACAGACGCGCCGTTTGCGATGGCGTACGGGCTCATGTTCTTCGTCGCCGTCGTAAGAAGATCCGCGTTGGCCTTGTCGGACAGCGCCTTCGCGAGATCGGGGCCGACCGACGCGATTACGGACTTAATCGCCTCGGCGAACGATTCACGCTTCGCCTTGTCGATTCCGGCCATCTTCTCGGCGTGCGCTTCTTCGACTTCGTACGCGCCCCTGCGCGCCAGGTTGGTGGCGTCAGCCTTCTCCTTTTCACGGGCGATCTTCGACGCCTGAATCGCGTCGAGCGTGGCCTGGATGGACTTCTCCTGCTCGCGCTCGGCCTGCTCGGCGAGACGTTCCTTCGACCTGATGTCCTCGCGCTTGGCGAGCTTGTCGACCTCAACTTCATGCCGCATCTTCGCCTCGTACAGCTCGTTCTCGTACGCCAGCTTGGTCCTGGCGCTCGTCACGGACGCAAGCTTCTGCTCGGTCTCGAGCTGGGCCGCGGCGTCCGCAAGCTCTACGGTCTTCTTGACGATTTCGGCCTGGTGCCTGTTAAGGATTTCGGCGGCGAACGCGTCTACTCCGACCTTCAGCACGTCGACATCGGAAAGAAGCATGCCGTTCTCTTCGAACAAGCGGCCTTCGGGCAGGTCAGAATCGATGTCTACGGCTTCGCCGCCCTTGCCGAGCGCGACATCGCGTACGATGTCCGTCGAATTCGCGTAGAAATCCTGGATGCTGTGCTTGCGTACCTCGCGCTTGATAAGCGAACGGACCCTGTCGCAAAGATACTTGACGTAGTTGTCGACGTTGAACCACTTGTCCTTGTACTTCTCGAGGAAGTTTACGCAGTACGAGAGGTATATCTCGACATTGACGTAGTCCGACGTCTGCGCGCGGACGATGTCCGACACCTTGTTGTTCTCGATGCGGAGGAACCCGGTGTGCAGCAGATGATCCGTCGTCTTCGGCTTTCCTGTCGAAAGCGCCATCGCCTCCACGGTCTCGTCGTAGTCGAGAAGCCTCGTAGCGGGGCCGACGACGACTTCGCGCTTTCCGCCGCGGCTGACGACGTTGATCGCGTATCCGGTCCAGACGTCTACCGCGACGACGCCCTCGTACTTGGTGTCGAGCGTAATCGTCCTCGGCTTCGTATACGACGTGCCGCGGCTGATGTTGGCGTTCGCCTCGAAGAACGCAAGCGTCGACTCGCGGTCGGCGGAGCCGACAAGCCGGTCCGCGAGGCTGTCCATCGTGGCGCTGCAAAGCCCCTTCGCCGCCGCGCGCTCGACGCCGCGCTCCGTAACGGATTCGTTGTAGCGCTTTACCTCGGAGTTGCCGGGGTAAAGCAGCTCGCACTCCTTGTCGGTCAGCTTGCGCTTGACGACAACTTCGGTGCGCGGATCCGGGAGATACATGCGCGGGCCCTTGACCGTCTTGATGTTGCCGGTGAGGCGGTCGAGGATATAGCGGCCTTCGCCTTCCGGAATGGCGATCGCGTGGTGCATGTACTTGCCGTCGTACTGGATGACGGAATGCTCCGGGCGCGGATAGTAGATCATCTGGTCCTTGCCGGTGATGAACAGCTCTTCACCGACGGGATGCGTCGTCCCGTCGTCGTCCTTGTACTCGGCGATAACCTTGACGTAGATGCCGCTGATCGGCGAAAGCTCGAGGGCACGGAAAATCGTCCCGCCCCTCGGGGTGGTAACGAAAGACTCGGTCGGCTTCGGAAACACGACGGCCGGGCCGTGGATATAGCGCTTCTCGCCGTCTTCGTCCTTAAGAATGGCGTATTCGAGGCGCTCGAGCGTCACGGCGTCGCGTACGTAGGTAGCTGTACCGCCGGCGCGGCTTCCCTCGACCGGAAGCACCTCGATGCCCGTCGGAGGGACGTAGAACGAGACTTCCGTACCCTTGATCACGAGAAGCTGGCCGACGAAATAGTCCTCGGAGACGGTCTTGACCGCGTTGCCCTGCGCGTCTACTACGGTGCCGAACGAGCTGAACTTCTTCGCCGCCTCGGCGTCGTAGACGCGGGCGAGGAGATACTGGTTGGAACGCAGGCGGTGTCCGCGGATGACGCGCGCCATCTGCCCGGGGAAAAGACTGAACGAACTCGGTCCCGGAATGTTGATTTTGCGGCCGATCTGAAGAGCCGGGCTGGAATTAGCCTGCGCCGCTTCCGGATGCTTGTTGTCGGGAGCAGGGTTCTTCAGCTCGACATACCAGCCCTCGGGGGCCGACACGAAAAGCTGCCGCGCCACCTCGAAGTCCTGCGTCTCCGCGAAGCGCTTGGTCTTCTCGTTGAAGACGACAAGGCTCTCCTGGCCGGAAATCGAAGTGATAATCGGGCCTGTATGCGTCCTGATCGATCCGTTCGACTTGTTCTGCACGAAGCAGAATTCGTTGACGCTGAGGATGATATCCCTCTGGTAGTTCTTCCCGGAAGGCGCGTCGTACCCGCCGTCTTCGTATCCGTTTCTTGGCATTGTTTTTTCCTTTGTCGTGGCTTGCCGGTTGATTATACCCCGGCTGTTAAATAATGTCTTCTCCGTATCCGGTTTTTACGCCGGAATACTTCTTTTTATAGACCTTGAGCTCCTCGAGCCATTTGGCGAGCTGCAGGTAATCCTGCCCGCATTTGCGCATATCGGGATTTCCGCACATCTCCAGCGCCTTGTCGCGGGCATGCTGTATTGCTTCGTCCAGGGTCATGGCTGTTTTTTTTTCCTTATTTCTTTTTATTCGTCGCACCTTTTCGGAGGCAATTCTCGCTTTTCGGCCGGCCGGACCTTCGCGACCATCCTGTTCCACCATTTCACGGCGGCCTTGCGCGTCTTGAAAACCGCCTTGTCGCCGCCGACGTGCGGTACGCCGCCGAATCCCCACCACTGAAATCCCTCTGTCGCTATAAGGCAGGGCCTGTTATACGGAATGTCGCCGGTATTCTTAAGCGCGTCGCCCCTTGCCGGGTCGTAGTCTCTGGTATGCTCGATGACGTACCACAGACCGGACCACGGGTTCTTTTCGTAGTCTGGATCGTAGTCGTGGCAATTCCCCTCGTCGTCCTCTACCCTGATATGGGGGCACGCGCCACAGAATGGACAGGGCTCAAACCCGTCGGGATTGCCGTAGTTCGGCCGATGCTTCCTGTCCGTCGTCTGGTATTCCGCGCAGAGCGCGTTTAAGTCTTTTTCCATAGTGTTTTCTGTCAACGCCTTTCATGCCTCAAGCGCCAGTCAATGCAGCGCTTGAGGTAGTCTACATACTCGCTGTCGCGGCACATGCCTTTGTAAATGGCGCTAAACACAATCTTTTTATAATTAGATTATGCCGTAACTATGGCGATTATATCTTTATTTTGTTCCAAATTTATATCCGATATCTAAATAATGTTGTATATTTATTGCTTTAACATAAATCTTATGTTTAGTTATCGGATTATACATCCACTTTCTGCCTTTAGTAGTAAATGATTTTGATTTATTGCCAAGTCTTCCTTCGGTTTTAAGCCGCTGGATTCTGCGCATTATTCCATTGCGCCTATTTATTTTAATTCGTTCGAGTTCTTCTTTTGTATGTTTTGGCGGAAGCTTCCCATTTTTGAATCCGTCAGGGCATGTTAACGCCATAATTTCAATTTTTCCATTGTTGAATTTTTTAAGCTTATTCTTTATTACATAACCTTGTTTTATAAAATCGTCGATCTAATCTTTTGAAACAATTTTAACATCATTTGTTTTAAGGTTTATCATTGCTCTGCTGCCATATCTGCCATTGTTTTCTCCGCTAAAATCCGCATGGCTATCACTTATCTTCTTTCTATATTCATCTGAATAAATTCCATGTTTTCCGCTATTCCAACATTTTCTGCCTTTAGTTGCCGCACTAATTTTATTAGAATATTGCTGTCGCTGTTCTTCGGTGAAATTAATGGTCCTGCCGCGCCAAAATCCGTCTGGAATCTTCTCATTCGGCTTTAACATTATGTCTTCTTTTCCGTTCGTCACCCACGTCCTATTAGCGGTGGTAATCTACACGCCTGCATCGTATGCGGCCGTTTTTATCTTTTCGTATAGTCTTGACGTCTTTATTTTGTATTTTCTGGTATCTAGCATATATCTAATCGCGCTTAACATTTTCTTGTACTATATGCTGTTTTTACCGTATTTGATTTTGTAGATCTGCTGCAATAGTAAATGAGCAAAGAAATGCTCTCTAAGCGTCAACGCAATAATATTCGACTATTCGTTCTCCAGTTCCGGATAAATTGATCTTGGCTTAATGTGATGAAGCTCGCAATAGCAAATTAAACGATCAATTTTATTAATAAGTCTTTTCTAAATAAGACTATTATATATCTTCTCGTAGTTCATGTCTAGTTTCCTTTATTTATGTGACGTTAGCTCGTCACATTTATATATTTACTCTTTCAACAATAAAAAATAAGCACCAGCAGCTAAACTGGTGCTCTGTAGCATGAACTACAAATTTTATTTACCTAGACTCGTGCCTGATTCTCCAGTCGACCGAACGCTGCACATATCCGATGAACTCGGAATCTCCCATGGCTTTCTCCGGATTATCAGTAAGCTTGCATGTCGGAAAACCGTTACATTCCTTGACTTTCATAACGATATTCAACGACGGAACATCCTGAACTCCCGCCAAGTATGTGCCGATTCCGAACGCGATCCTGCAGCGGCCGTCGAAATGCTTCTTGATTTTCGTCGCACGTTCAAAATCAAGCGCGTCGGAAAACAGAAGCGTCTTAGTCAGCGGATCAATTCCAAGCTTTTTGTAATGAGCGATAATGTCTTCGCCCCATGCAATCGGGTCTCCTGAATCATGGCGCACGCCGTTGAATAGCGTTGCATACTTCTTTGTAAAGTCAAACAGAAAGGGCTTACGGCCGATTACATCAGTCAGATATATTCCGTTGTCGAGACCAAATTCTTTTATCCAGGCTTCCATTATCCTAGAGTTGACATACGCCGGATTATACTGCGGATCGGTAATCCTGCACATTCCTACCTCATGCGCGCACGTCCCAACCGCTTTGACGCCGTACTTCTTAGCAAGGTAGACGTTCGAAGTCCCGACGAAACCAGGAATCTTCTGGTCGACGATGAAGTTTATCAGCCAGTCCTGCATCTTTTTCGAATAACGGCGGCGGAGACCGAACTCGGAGAACACTCCGACGTCATACTTGCCGTTCTCGAGATCCTCGAACTTCTGCATCGTACGCTTCTGGAACTCAATATCCTTGGCGCCAATGCCGTAAGTGAAGGCGAAGTAAACCTCGTTAACAATCGCAAGGATCGGAATCTCATACTGAGATACATTTACCTGGAAACCGCGGCACTCGATTGCAAGACCGCAGTCGTTGTATGCCTGGATATTTCCTTCATTGATGAATATCTCATCACGGCGAGGACTCCAATGACGAAGATAATCGATGAAGTCCCCGGTCAGCCAAGGAAGATTCTTCTGCAGATACTGGAGCTCGTCCTCGATAAACCGCAATGTACAATAATAGTCAATCTGCTTGCGAATCTCTACGACCATCTCGGGTGTAAACTTCACGTTCGGATTCCGGCACTTGAACGCCCACACAACCCTGTCCTTATTGAACTGGTGCAGGAACACCTGCCACATGTTCAGTTTGTAGAGGTCCGTCTCGATAAGAGATGTGATGATCGGATCTAGTTTCATGTCAGTCAGCTCGTTCATTACAACGATTCTCCGTTAAGGTATTTCTTTTCTCTGTCTTCTATCAATGCCGTGATTTTACCAGGAATTTCCTCGTCCATCGGGAAAAGCGAACACGTCGGCGGATGATCGTGCCCGTCCATCGATATGACAAGATAGCAGTCGTCGGACGCGTCGGACGCGAACTTGAACTTCTTCTTCCACCTGTCCGGCGTATAAGGCTGACCTATGACTTTGACCGGGACGAATTTCCCGCATATATACGCCCATGCGTAGTCTCCGACGTCAAACTTTATCGCGTCAGGTGGCGTCCCGGCATAGGCTCCGTCCCGCCAGTCAGAAGAAAACGGAGAATACGCGAACGGCCTGCCGTCCTTCGTATACGACCATTCCTGTTCGTATATAGGCAGCCAGACGTCTTTTTCGGACAGCATGCGGTTGACGCGGACTTCCCTGACGAAAAACCCCAGAAGCCGCGGACCCCAGTCGCACCCGCGGAAATCGGCGACGCACTCGGCAATCGCCTTCTCCGCGTTCTTCTTGGTGCTGTAGACGCCGAAGTCTTTTTCGTCTACCGCCCACGCAAAGCCGCGGCAATGCCTGCCCGATTCGTTCGTCAGCCTTGTCGCTATGTAAACTAGGTTTTTCCCTGCCATGCTACGATTATACCGTGCTGGCCCGCGGCGTACGGCAGGAACCCGCTGGCCAGAAGGTAAATAAAATGTAAACTTCAGCAAAAGGAGAAAAAACATGGCAACGAAAGCGGGCTTCGACCCGGCAATGTACCAGAGGATTCAGATGGCGCGTAGGATGGAGCTGGCGAGGCTGGCCATCAGGCGCATGCAGCAGGCGCAGCTGCCGCCGGCTGCGGTGGCAAGTGGAAGCGGCGCAGCGGGCGCGGCAGGCGGCGGCGAAGCGCCGGCCCCCGCCGAGTACGTAGAGTTCACGGTCAGCTGCGAATACCGCCAGCTGGAGCCGGACCAGCAGCACGGCGCGGTCCTCCGCGTCAATGGGGCCAAGCATGAGTTCGGCGAAACCATAACCGCGCAGAAGGGCCAGGCAGTCGAGCTCGAAGTGTCGGTCGAGGGCAACGACGACGCCAGCTTCACCGAGTGGAGCAACGGCGAGAAGACGCCCGCCATCCAGTTCACGGCCGGCTCCGCCGACGCGATCACCGCGTACGTCGTCAAAATCGGCGTCGAGGAGAACCCGGTCAAGGTCCGCGACTACATGGCGCTCGAGAAGCTCAGGGACGAGGTCAACCTGTCCGGCGACTGCAAGGAGGGCGTCTACTACAAGCAGGAAAGCGACATCGACATGGACGGCGTCGACTGGGACGGAATCGGCCTTAAGACCGGCGATGGCCCGGACCTCGCCCATACGTTCAAGGGCGTCTACGACGGAAACGGCCGCTCCATCAAAAACCTGAAGTTCATGTACGAGGAAGGCGGGGACAACGAGCTGCGCGGCCTATTCACCTCCGCCGCCGGCGCCGTAATCAGGAACGTGAACCTGAGCGTAAACGGCTTCGACGTCGACGCCGACTCGTACGACGGCAAGAAGTTCGGAGCCGGCGCGATAGTCGGGACGACCTGCAACGGCCTGTCCGTCGAGAACTGCGTCGCGTCCGGCTTCCTCGGGACCGACGACGTGCCGTGCGCCCACACCACGGCCGGAATACTCGCCAACGTCGACTTCACGAACAACAAAGCGAGCCGCGGGAGCATCCTCATAAAAGACTGCGTCAGCAAAGTCGACATCAAGACCACGCGCAAAGGCGCGGGCATCGTCGGCTTCGTCATGGACGACATAACGCTGGCAAACGTCAGGAACGAGGGAAGCGTGGCCAGGGTAGACCCGAAGCACCAGGAACGGATCAGCGACGCGACGCGCGACGAAGGCGCCGCCGGAATAGTCTCGTACGGCCAGAGCAATCAATAGGGGCACGAGCCGGTATACACGCTGAGCGGCCTGACGAACACCGGAGAAGTGACGACCAACGCCACGACGTACAAGTACATGTCGGGGCAGATCGTAGGTGTATGGGGCGTAGCCTCGGACCCGGGAACCAACGCCGGCGACATCGTTATGCTCGACGACGACAGCATGCCGCTGTCGAAGAACATCAACCCAAACATCAACGGGATGGGCATCTTCTTCGGCGAGGTGAAAGACGACGGGTACATCCACCTCGCGTCCGGGCTCGAGGACAACGGCTCGTACGTCTACCTGTTCAACAACGTCAACAACGCCGGCGGCGCGGCGCGCCCTCCGCGCGTAACGCTCCCGGCGGGGACGACTGTCAGCGTCGACTGCAGGTTTGGCGACCCCTACCTCGCCGACGAGGCCGGGACCGACCTCAGCGCCACCAGGACGCTCGTCGACAGCACGGACAGCGTCTACAGGTACACCGCATAACGGAAACGCGGAACGCGAAACAAAGGCGGCGGACATTTGTCCGCCGCCTCGTTTTATTCTAGACGCAACACACCGCCGTTCCGCTTGTTACAACTGGAATATGTCGAAAGCCACCTACTTTGACGGATCCGTCTCGCTAAACTTACATGCTTGCCTGAAGACCTTCAGCGCGCCAGGGGCCGTCTTCTCGAACATCTTCTTACAACTAAATTGAAATTAATCGAAATCTTGAATCATGATATATTTTCAATTTCCGACAAACTACACCATAGGCGTGTTTTTGTCTATAATACATGATAAGCCGTCTTCAGATTCTTTAAGCGCATCAAACGCCGCTGACAGTGCGTCTCTATCTGACTGTTCCACTGACTGTTCTTTAGGTATCACTTTTACCACCTTTATATAATTATCATTTGCCTACCTCAATTATAGTTGAAATATATCAAAAGCCACTTGCTTCGACGGATCCGTCTCACTGAACTTGCATGCCTGCCTAAACGCTTTTAATGCATCCAAAACTGTCTTTTCGAACATCGTCTTGTAATCAGGTTTGAAAATATCATTAAACTCAACAGGCCATTGCCCGTCGATAAAAGCAATGACATTTATGCGATAAGGATTATTCTCGTCAATATAACACATTCTTACCTTATCGCCGACTCTTATTTGCTCATATTTTTTACCAAGTCCGAGCTTCTGGATAATCTGGTTAAAATAACAACATGCCTTGGCTATACCTGTCGTGCCAACGGTCTTCCCCGTAACCGGATTGACGGTCTGGGCCATCTGCAAAAAACCAACAGCTTCGCGCTCCGTGTTGTACCCCTTGAAGAAACTTATATCTTCGATTGAAAACTTGGAAAATTTATTGTAAAGATCATTTATATAATCAAGATAATCTTGATCATTCCAACCTTTAAGGATCACACCTTCGTAAATCTCCTGCAGATACTGCTTCACGAACTTCGGCAACGTGCCTTTCTTAAGCTGAATGCCGGAGTACTTGATCTTGTCTACGAAATCGCCCTCCTCTACCAGCTTATGGATCGAGTACATTTTTTTCTTTTCGTAAACTCCGACGTCGCCCATATATTCTAGCTCATACGTGAGAATGTCTTGTCGCGAAGTATGGCAGAAATCATGCGCAAGGCCGCGCACGAATCCGTTAACGTCTTTCTCGACGAACTGGAACACCTCGTCCCACAGTGCTCTCTTGTCCTTCTTCTTCCAGTCCTTTATCGCGTCAGGCAGACCATTTTGCTTTCGCATCCAGGCCGTCACCGGCTCCAGGTTGAGGAAGATGGAGTTGTGCACCAGGACGTCGTTCGCGTAGAAGCAGTGCGTATCGTCGACCTCCAGGTCGTATACGTATTCGCAGGTCGGCCCGAGGTCTTTTATTGCCGACACTATTCCGTATATCTCCATGCCGTAGCCGGAATCGTAGACAGAGACATAGTCGCCAGGCGCCAGGTTCTTGGCGTCCACGTTCTGGAACAGGCGATCCCTGTCGTATTTCATGCAAATATGGTCCGTCGTGACGACGACTTTCCTCTCTGACCGCTTTTTCGAACGCCCGGCGCAGCCTCCGTTGTCGGCGGCGCCGGAGCCTACAGTAACGGTTATCTCGACCAGGTTCTTGCTTGTTCTGTGCCTCGACACGTACTTGACCGGCGCGTACCTGCCGTTATCCGTCTTTCCGCCGTACGACAGAACTTCTATTCCGGCCGCGTCGACCAGCTCGTACTTGCCGTCGTTTACGACTTTTCGCCCTTCCGCGACCAGCCTGTCGTAGAGCGCGCCTATCTCTTCCCGCTTTTCCATATTTTATAACTTACGACTTTAAAAACGCGACGCAGTCGCTAACAACCTTATCGGGATTACTGTAATAGTCGTGTTCCCATACTACCATTACGCTATATCCGAGACGTTCTAGTGCGTTTTTTCTGATTTCGTCCGCGCTCCATATATCGTCTACGAGGTGTTTCCCGTTGGTGTATATAAACTCGCCCGGTTTATAATACAGCGGATTGGCATGCCAGAAATCTCCATTAAATTCGATAATCTTGGTATTCAGTTTATAATCTGGCCGGCATGTTCTGCAAGTGCCGTCTTCGAAAAACAAATTTATTACTTCTTCAGCGTTTTTAGTGGCGTATCTGGAATCTTTCGAAAACTCACCAAGCTGATGGTCTATTTTTATAAACAAAGCCTGGCTGACGTCCGAGTAGCTTTTGTTCTTGAGCGCGCTGAATTTTTCTTTGCCCAATTCAAGGCCGTACTTATTGATAAAATTTTCAAGCACTAAGGCCTTCTTTGTACATACATCAAGATATTTTGCTCGTCCTATTTCTTCACCGTACGTATTTATAAAATAGTCTAACGACGAGCCGGCATAGGCTTCATGATCGCAATACTGCTTCCACTTCGCCTCACCTAGGTCCTTCCCGTACCTTCTCACGAAGTTCTCCTTGGTACTGGCACGGCTCATGTTATAGTTTTTCCAGTCATCCTCCGTCATGCCTTTTTCGTTGAGCATGTACTCTTTCGAACACGTATAGGCCTGCCGCGCACGGTATTTCTCGTACTTGAGCTTGCCCTGCTCTTCGCCGTAACGCCTGATAAACGACTCGAGCGACGCCGTGTCGAACTTGCTGCGTTCTGCCTGCAACTCATCGTCCGTCATATCAAACAGCGTCTTAAAATATTCAGACGGAGATGTCCACGCCTTCGGAATAGGCTTTTCACCTTTCAGTACAGCGGCATACCACTTTCCCTTTCTGGCCCGTCTGGGGATATCTTCAATTTCCGGCAGACGCCTGAAAAAACAGTCCCAACACAAATGCCTAAAGAATATTTTCCCAGACAGTCTCCGACCAACGATAGACCATCTTGAAAATGGAGATTCAACATACCACTTGCCTGAATCGATGCAGACAAACCTATTGCGATATTCTGCCGGCTTCGGTTTATACCGTACGTTTTTTGCCTCATTCAAATCTATAAGAAGATTTCCGCAATTCCGACAGTAAAAATCTGATTCAGACAAATTCTGACTTTTCCAGAATTCAGCAAGCGACTTGTCTACAACGGCAAAAATTTGATCTTTCATATAATATCTTCCTTAATATTATATTTATTTACCGTCTGGCGACACACAAAATTAATATTTTATTCGAATTTTAGTCGAATAAATCGAACTGTCCGTGTCTCCACTACTGGCGGTCACGTAATTCGGATCCGCGCCGTACCGCTTCACGAACTCGTCGTGTACGTACTTGGCAGACGACTTGTTGCAGAAACGCCCCATACGCGTAATAGTCTGCGAAATATTGGGATCCGCTATCGGACTGAACGACGTGCCTGTCGCGCCGTAGATCGAATTAATGCAGATTTTGAGGGATTGTTGCAATGCATGGTAGTTCTCCATCTTCGTCTCGAGGACCTCGCGCTCGCCTGGCTTCAGCGCCGCGACGAACTCGTCGTTGTGCAGGTCGTGGAAGATCTTGAGCTCCTTCTTCTTGTTGGACTTGCGCTGGCTGTAGAAGAACTCGCACCACTTGGCGATGACGCCTTCCTTGACCTCGTGCTTCAGGAACAGCGTGTTGTTCGGCGTCCAGATGCACTTCGTCTCTATCATCTGCCGCAGCTGAGCCAGCGTGATCATCTTCCGCTGCCGCTGCGGCCCGGGGAGCATGAGCTCGAGGTGGTCTATCTCGGGATCGCCGGCGTTTATCTTCACCTTGACGCCCTCGTTCCCGTCGTCGTCCGTGCCGTATACCGACTCGCCGTCGTCGAACGGGTCGAACATGGCCTCGTGGTCGGGATCGCACGTCACGTTGCCGGACGCGTTCTTGAAGTATACCAGCACCTTGCCGACGTACGTCTCGATCGAAATGTTGAGGGTGCGGATGATAGACGGGTACAGACTCGCGAAGTCGATGCACCCGATGCCGTTCCTGTATATCCCGGATATGCACGGGAACACGAACGCGCCCTCGAACCCGGCGAAGTTGTGCCGCTCCTTCAGGTACGACTTGAACACAAGCCCGCCCATCTTGTGCCTGGCGAACGCGACGCACGAGCCTATGAGGTACCCGAGCGACGAGTAGATCGAGTCGTAGTTGCAGAGGCCGATGGACGCGATCCTGCGGGCGAGCGCCGTCAGCTTGCACTTGTCGTCGACGCGCTTGCAGAGGTCTACGTCGCGCACGTTGTACTCGTAGAAGCGCTGCCAGTCCTTCACGTAGAGGTCCTTGAGCGAGCCCTCGTACTTGATCTTGTGGCCGAGCCCCTCGTATTCGCCGACGTTGTCGAGCGAGTAGCCGCCGTCGAGGGTGGAGCCCGCGATCTTGAACTTGTCGCGGTAGAGCAAGAGGCCGTCCGACTGGAACACGCCGTCGATGTTGACCTCTATCTCCGCCGCGACGTCCGCCCTGGCGTTGTCGTGGTTGACCTCCTTGACGTAGCACCTGCCGACCGGCGACAGCCTGTTGGCGTCGTTCTTGCTGAGCACCTTGCCGAGGCGCGTATATAAATAAGGAATATCGTAACCCCGGATATTCCAGCCGTACAGCACGTCCGCCCTGTTCGAGTCGATCCAGTCGATGAAATGCTCGAGCATCCTGTACTCGCTGTCGTTGAACTCGAACAGCACGAACCTGTCCTTCGGGTACTTGTCGAGCGGCGCCTCCTTGAAGTCGATGTCGCAGTGCTGCAGGCTCCACGTGTAGAACTTGTCCGTCAGACTGTCGTGCACCGTTATCATATTGACACGGTTGTCCGCGACGGACGGCTTCATGAACTGGTCGGAGATCTCCGTCTCGATATCGAGCGACTGCACGCGCATAGGCTGGTTGTTGAAGTCCGGCTCGAACACGACGTCTCCGAATACTTTCTGCAGGAACTCCTGCTCGGGACGCAGCGCTTCCATCACGGCGAGCCCGTCCGCCTGCTCGAGGTACTTCCTTCGGGCCTGCGCCGTGTCGAACCACTTGGTCGCGACATAGCGCCCGAAGATGTCTTTTTCTTCGGTGTCATACTTTACAGCGTATTTTATCCAACTTCTATGAGGACAGATGAATACTTTTTCGTTGCCGGCAAGATCATATCCGAAAAGAATAATACGCCCCTTCTTGTCGTACCCTGTCGTATAGCACGCCGACCTGTAGCCGGGACCTATGCACTTCTTCCGCCAGTCCTCAAACGGAACTTCGGAAAGATCTATTGCGCTGTTGAAAATGCTTTCGCTCATGCCAATAATTTATGCATTTAGGACTAGACACGCCGGCACCCTGCAGTATTTTCCGTTCTAGATTTTTATATTTCTGACGGCGAATTTAATCTTTAGCTCTTCTTTGCTGTCGAAGAATTCCTGTCTGACGGCTATGCCGTCTTTGACGTATACGACATGGTATCTTTTTTTGTGCACCGCGAAAAATATGCTGTTCTCGCCGTATATATGAATTTCTACACGCATATCAGCAAACTTCGCGCCGGCTCTGCATACTCTTCCATATATGAAGAAACTTGTTGGCCTCCCGGTCGCACATCTGGAGATCGAGCGCGAAGCCGTCGGGCGCCAAAGCGTACAGATATAAAATAGTTTCTTCGGGAGACGAAAATTCCTTATTGCCGTGGCCGATGACGTGATAAGACGCAGCGGCGGCGCCGAGCCTGACTGACCATTTCTCGTCGGCGCAATCGTCGCGGAAAAACGCGCCGCGGTCTTTTTCGTTATATTGCGCAGTTACTGAAAAAACAGTATTGGCCTTGACCCATGGGTATTCATTGTTCATATTTAAATATAATACGCGAGTGAACTGCTCACGCCCTAAAGCGAACAAAAAAGGCCGAAATTTCCGGCCTTTAATTGTAGATGTTATTGCTTTTCTGAATCTTCTCCAGAGTCTTTACCTTGCTCCGGCGGTTCTTCGTTTCGCCTTTTCTTAGGCTTCTCCCAGTCCAGGAAATTTGCGCGCAGGAATGACCTGAAAGACCCCTTGTCGACATCCCAGTATACAAAGCCGTTCCTGTTCGGTCTCGGCCGTCTGTTCTAGCTATATGAAGGAAGAACGTCTTTTCTGAGCGTGCCGCGGGCTTTCCGCGTCGAACCGTCTTTTTTTCTGTACTGGAACTAGATGACGTCTTTTTTCAGCGCGTTACGGAACTTTGTCGATTCCGTTCCGCTGAGCTCCTCGGCCAGCATATCGGCCGCGTCGTCGAATATCTAATCTAAATCCAGCATTAAAAATATTTACCTCCGGGCCGCCCCGCGAAAAACAGGCGGTTTCGCCGGGCCCGGATTCGCATATTGAAAAAGGCGGCGCGAGCTCGCGCCGCCTTTAACCCGCCGCGCGCGTTTATCATCCGAGGCCGAAACTGGCCTCCGCCGCGGGTTCCGGCTCGATATCGGCGTCGGACTCCTCGGCTGCGTCCTCGGCTACGTCCTCGCCGGAGTCGCCGCCGGCGTCTTCGCCGTTTTCTTTGCCGCCGGCCGCGTCGGACTTGGGCGTCGACGCCGCATCCGCCGACTTTTCCTCGGCCTCTACGTCCTTCTTAAGCCGTACCGGCGACTTGAAGTCAACCGGCGGATTCTCGTCGGATATCTGCTCGGCGAAATACCCGGCTATGGCAATAAGCTATTTTTCGCGGATAAGCTCGTTAAAATTATCCTCTATGTCCTTATCGGACATGCCGAGATACTTACGCATAATAGTTATCTTGGAAATCTCGTCCCTGTCCGCGAAAGCCTTGTATATCGTCATCTTGGCGTCGACGAGCTTCTATGTCTCGTACAGATCGTAAAGTACCGGCTTGACGAACTCTATCTGAACGTCGGAATCCAGCAGGTCGTACCCGTCTTTGTCCCAGATGCCGCGCAACTTAAGATGCGTTATAAAGCTCTTCTTGAAGCCGTCGGCGAACCTGCGATGAAAACGCATGATCATGCGGGAAAACGCGTATTCCTCGTACGAGATCGCGTCGTTCTTCTCCATCGTATTCTCGGGCGTCTTGTAGCGCGTCCAGGGCACCTTGAACTGCTTGATAAGCTACCTGAGAAAATACTCTATGTCGTCCATCTGGTCGTACGTCGCCGACGAGCCGACCGACGATACCGTCGTTCCTTCGTTGCCGTCCGATTTGCCGAACACGTAGCTTTTGAGCATCGTCGGCGGGCTGTACGTCCCGTAAATATCGCTGCCGTCCGGCGCGGCGACCTTCTTGGACTTGAGCTCCATCGCGAACCTGTGCACATATTCGTCGGCGTAGTTCTGCGTCATCTTGCCGGTCGAGACGTTAAACAGCAGGCGCTCCGGCGCGTGCGTAACCCTGAGTATGACGGCGCTGTCCTCGAGGAGAGCCAGCCTGTGGTACTGCTGCTTCGCGTTCTCGATAAGCGGATACGTAATCATGTAGTCGTTGGAATACTCGCCGGAGTTGATATACGTGACCTGGTTCCACAGCAGCGGCACGCACGTATCCTTCGTCAGGTGGAAATTATACGACGTCGGCGCGATCGTATTGAACACAGCGGCACATCCGGCTATGGAGTTCATGTACATCTGGCGGCGTTCTTCCGCAAACTGCTCTACGTCGAACACGATGCCGATCGGCATGCCGGTTTCGGCGTTTATCAGCGTGTCGTAATATTCGGCGGGCAGGAACTTGACGCCGATTATGCCGAGGTCCGGGTAGTTCGGGTTTATGATGTTCTCCCAGGCGAGCTCGCCTTCCGTCAGAAAGCGCTTAATAATATTGAAGCCTTCGTCGCGG
>Ga0256405_10004807_pt1 | contig 24569 bp, 39 predicted proteins | sample RumenRJG_02DNA_FD_189096 | JGI IMG/M metagenome (GOLD analysis project Ga0256405, IMG submission 189096) | Bovine rumen microbial communities from Lethbridge, Alberta, Canada - RJG_02 | ecosystem: Host-associated > Mammals > Digestive system > Stomach > Rumen | place: Canada: Alberta... | reverse complement strand
ATATGCGTCAACGAAGGCTCCAGCTGAGGATGTGGTAGATCCACGCTATGAGCTGGTGCGGGATATGTACGGATATCAGACACTTGATACATGGACAGATTTGAATGGCCGTTGGGCTGTTCCGGGATATACTTATGGACAGAGCATTATGAGCATGTTTCATCAGATTCTGCAGGAACCGTAACTGGAAGAGGGCCTAAGTTTAATGCTTGATACTCTTATGCATTCCAAAAAGAATATAGGGTTTGAAGATAACTCCTCGGGACGTTTCCGCGAAATGATTCAGGTTCTTCGTCAGAGGGATTTGCTTCATGGAATTACACCTGTGAAGATTCGTCAGATTTTGGAGGATCTTGGACCGACCTTCGTGAAGTTCGGTCAGATTATGAGCATGCGTCCCGATTTCCTTCCACAGGAATATTGTGATGAGCTTATGAAGCTTCAGATGAGTGTAAAGCCCTTGCCGTTCGATGAAATAAAGCGAATCGTCGAGGAAGAGTATCACTGCCACTGGCATCAGGTATTTTCTTCGATTAGCGAGGATGTTTTAGGTTCTGCCTCTATTGCACAGGTGCATCGGGCGGTGCTTAAAAGTGGTGAACGTGTTGTACTTAAAGTGCAGCGTCCGGGGATATATGAAATAATGTCCCAGGACATCGTTCTTTTGAAGCGGGCAGCAAAGCTTTTGCAGGTAGCAGGCGGCAAGGAGCTTATAGATTTCAGCCTTGTACTTGACGAGATGTGGATGATAGCGAAGCAGGAAATGGATTTCCTGATGGAGGCAGGACATCTTGAAGAATTCCGTCAAATGAATGCTTCAGAGCCAAATATAGAATGTCCGAAAGTATACCATAAGTTGACGACTGCACGGATTCTTGTGATGGAATTTGTCGATGGGGTACGTATTGATGATATCAAGGCGCTTCATGAGAGAGGCTTTGACATGGATCAGCTGGGGCGCAGGCTTGGTGAGAATTATGTCAAACAGATGGTGGAGGATGGATATTTTCATGCGGACCCACATCCGGGAAACATTTGGATTCGTAACGGAAAGATTGTCTGGCTTGACCTTGGAATGATGGGCCGGCTTTCTACTGCGGACCGTGCTGCGCTTCGGAAAGCTGTTTTTTCTCTGGCGAATCATGATACCTATGAAATGAAATCTGCTGTTCTTGCCCTTGGCATGCCTCATGGCAAAATAAATCATACTCAGCTCTACGAGGATATTGATCTCCTTATGGATAAATACCATAATATGGATTTTGCGTCGTTGGAAATGGGTGTACTGACCAGACAGATTATGAATGTACTCAAGTCACACCACATAGGGATTGGCCCGGGACTTTCAATGTTTGCCCGCGGGGTGCTTACTATTGAAGGTGTTATGCGCCACTGTTGTCCGCGCGTCAGCTTCGTTGAGATTTTTGCCAAGAGCCTTGAACTGAATTTCCGCAAGAATATAAATTGGCGTGCGGAATGGGACAAGCTCAAGCGTGACGGATATGTCCTGATGAAGAAGACTATGCTTCTTCCGGAGCAGATTTCCGATATACTAAAAATGACTATGAGCGGTCAGACAAAGGTAAATTTGGAGCTGACCGGTTCGGAGGAACCGCTTAGGCGTATAGACCAGATGATAAATAAGCTTATTATCTGTATAATAAGTGCAGCGCTTCTTCTGGGATCGTCAATAATATGTACTACACAGATGACTCCAAAGATTATGGAAATACCGCTTCTCGGCGTATTTGGATATTTGGCGGCTATGGTGCTTTGCGGCAGGCTGCTTTGGAATATATTGAGAGGACATTGAGGAGGAATATTAATGCGTGGAATTCGTGGTGCAATAACAATAAAAAACGACACAGAGGCTGAAATTTTTGCAGCGGTTCGCTGGATGGTTACTGAAATGTGCCGTCATAACGGCGTGAAACCCGATGATATCGGTGCGTGCATTTTGAGCGCTACAGAAGATATTACGGCGGCTTATCCTGCTACGGGAGCACGTCAGATTCCGGGATTCGACTGGGTTCCTCTTTTTGACACACGTCAGGTAGCTGTTGAGGGAGGGATTCCGCTCTGTATTCGTGCGCTTTTGCTTGTTGATACAGACAAGGCACCGAATGAAATTCGTCACGTCTATCTGAATGAGGCGGCAAATCTCCGCCCCGATTGGATGAAGAGAAAGTAATCTTTTTACATATACATTTTAATTTGGAAGGGGATTAATTTCTATGAAAAAAATCATTGCAACGAACAAGGCTCCGCAGGCTATCGGACCGTATTCACAGGCAATTGAAGCAAATGGTATGCTCTATGTTTCCGGGCAGATTCCTTTGATTCCTGAGACGGGCGAACTGGTTGACGGGAATGTTGAGGTGCAGACAGCACGTGTAATCGAGAACCTTAAGGCTATCCTCGAGGCTGCCGGTGCTACGTTGGATGATGTAGTCAAAACAACAGTTTATATAACAGATATGAACAACTTCGGAATGGTAAATGCCATTTACGAAAGATATTTTGAAAAAGACTGCCCGGCACGTGTTTGTGTCGAGGTAAGCAAGCTTCCCAAAAACGCGATGGTTGAAATCGACGTTATTGCAGTAAGATAAGCAAGATAGGAGAGAACAAAAAAGAATGAACAACCTTGAAACGATGAGTGTAAATGCAATCCGTGTACTTTCAGCGGATGCAATCCAGAAAGCGAATTCCGGTCATCCGGGACTGCCGCTTGGAAGCGCGCCGATGGCTTATGAGCTCTGGGCACACCATATGAACCACAATCCGAAAAATCCGAACTGGGTGAACCGCGACCGCTTTATTCTTTCTGGCGGACATGGCTCCATGCTGCTTTATTCGCTTCTGCATCTTTTCGGATACGGTCTTACCTTGGATGATTTGAAAAACTTCCGTCAGGACGGTTCACTTACACCGGGACATCCGGAATATGGTCATACCGTAGGCGTTGAGGCTACCACAGGCCCTCTTGGTGCCGGTATGGGTATGGCTGTCGGAATGGCTATGGCTGAGGCTCATCTCGCAGCTATATTCAATAAGCCGGATTTCCCAATCATGGATCATTACACATTTGTACTTGGCGGCGACGGCTGCATGATGGAGGGTATTTCTTCGGAAGCATTCTCTCTTGCAGGAACACTCGGACTTTCAAAACTCATCGTTTTGTACGACAGCAACAATATTTCTATTGAAGGCGGTACCGATATCGCGTTCACCGAAAATGTTCAGAAGCGCATGGAAGCTTTCGGTTTCCAGACTATTACTGTTGAGGACGGAACAGACCTTGACGCAATCGGCAAAGCAATTGAAGTTGCAAAAGCTGATAGAAAACGTCCGTCCTTCATTACGGTCAAGACACAGATTGGCTATGGCTGCCCGGCAAAGCAGGGTAAAGCAAGCGCTCACGGTGAGCCGCTTGGCGAAGACAATGTCAAGGCTCTGAAGGAAAACCTCGGTTGGCCGACACAGGAAGCGTTCGCTGTTCCGGATGAGGTCTATGAAAACTATAAAGCACTTGCTAAAGACGGTGCAGCTGCAGAAAAGAAATGGAATGCACTTTTCGAGGCGTATGCCGAAAAATATCCTGATATGAAAAAACAGTGGGATGTTTATTATTCTGCCGTAGATGCAGATGCACTGATGAAAAATGAAGAGTTCTGGGCATATGAGGATAAGGCAGCAGCAACACGCAGCCTGTCCGGTAAGATGATTAACCGTCTTAAGGATATAATGCCGCAGCTCTTTGGTGGAAGCGCTGACCTTGCTCCGTCAAATAAAACATACATGGATAATGCAGGCGATTTCAGCAAGGATAACTACGCAGGACGCAATCTGCATTTCGGCGTGCGTGAGCTTGCAATGGCAGCAATGGCAAACGGAATTATCCTTCACGGAGGACTTCGTCCGTACGTGGCAACCTTCTTCGTCTTCAGCGATTACACGAAGCCGATGCTCCGCCTTGCTGCGCTCATGAAGCTTCCTGTTACATATGTACTTACCCATGACAGTATCGGAGTCGGAGAAGATGGACCGACTCATGAGCCGATTGAGCAGCTGGCAATGCTCCGTGCTATGCCGAATGTAAACGTATTCCGTCCTGCGGATGCAAAGGAGACTGCAGCAGGATGGTATCTTGCTGCAACAAGCAAGGAAACCCCAACCGTTCTGGTGCTTTCGCGTCAGAATCTGCCGCAGCTTGCAGGTACAGGTAAGGATGCGCTGAAAGGTGCTTATGTTGTTTCTGAAGCAAAGGATAATATGGACGGTATTTTTATCGCATCCGGTTCTGAGGTTGCTCTTGCAATTGAAGCTCAGGAGAAGCTGGCAGGAGAAGGCATAAATGTACGTGTTGTCAGCATGCCTTGTATGGATATTTTCAGACAGCAGAGCAAAGAGTATCAGGAAAGTGTTCTTCCGGGTAATGTTCGTGCGCGTGTTGCTGTCGAAGCTGCTGCGGATTTCGGATGGGGCGCATACGTTGGCCTCGACGGAGCATCTGTCACAATGCAGAGCTTTGGCGCATCTGCACCGGGCGGCACATTGTTCAAGAAATTCGGCTTCACTGCGGAGCATGTTGCTGATGTGATGAAACAGGTAATTAAATAAAATACGTAGACAAATCAAAAGATTCCGCTGTCGTTTGACAGCGGAATTTCTTTTTTAAAATAAAATTTTGATAAAAAATAAATTTTTTAAGCGACAGAAAAAATGAAAATAAAAAATGCGATACACTTTTATGCGCAAAATATTTTTTTGGACAACTAAAGTGTTAAGAATATGTTTTTAAATAATATTTTTTCTCTTTGAGGTGGACACAAATGATTGATGACACACCCGGATGAGTGGACATAAAAAATGTTGATAAATAGGAGTTGACAAGGGTTTTGGGTGATGATATTATAGTGAGGTGCCTAAAGACGGGCATGGGTATTGTCCTATAGGAGTGACGCGAATGACACTGGATAATTTGATGAAGACACGGCATGTGACCGGCGTAAAACAGGTCACGAAGGCAGTGCAGAAGGGAACAGCAAAGTGTGTGTTCCTTGCATCAGATGCAGACCAGTCTGTGACAGCTTTATTGAAGGAAGCTTGCGAAGCGAAAGAGATCGAAGTCGTTAATGACGTAACGATGAGAGAACTTGGAAAAGCCTGCTCTATAGAGGTTGGTGCTTCGGCAGCGGCAGTCCTGATGTAATACCGGTAAAAACCTGCAGTTATCTGTGGGTTTTCATAAAATCATGAATCTGCAATATGAAGGAAGGAGGTGCAATATGCCTACAATTAATCAGTTGGTTCGTAAGAGCAGACAGAGCCTGATGGAGAAATCCACTGCGCCGGCACTCAAGAACTGCCCGCAGAAACGCGGTGTGTGCACTCGTGTTTACACGACGACACCGAAGAAACCGAACTCGGCTCTCCGTAAGGTTGCCCGTGTCCGCTTGACGAATAGCATTGAGGTCACGGCTTATATCCCAGGCATTGGTCATAATCTTCAGGAGCATAGCGTTGTTCTGATCCGTGGCGGTCGTGTTAAGGACCTTCCGGGTGTCCGCTATCACATTATTCGTGGTTCGCTGGATACTGCAGGCGTCCAGGATCGCAATCAGGGTAGATCTAAATACGGTGCTAAACGTGCAAAGAAAAAGTAATTGCATGAGAAGATTTTGAGCAAGGAGGGAATTAGATGCCAAGAAAAGGTTCTGTACCGAAACGTGACGTGCTGCCGGATCCGGTATACCACGACAAGACGGTTACAAAATTTATCAATAAAGTAATGCTCTCCGGTAAGAAGGGTGTTGCAGAGCGCGTCGTTTATGACGCATTTGAGGCGATCCGCGCTAAGACAGGCAAGGATCCGCTGGAAGTATTCCAGACGGCACTTAAGAATGTTATGCCGGTTCTGGAGGTTCGTGCCCGCCGCGTAGGTGGCGCTAACTATCAGGTTCCGGTTGAGGTTCGTCCGGACCGCCGTATGACACTCGGCATCCGCTGGATTGTCAACTATGCACGACTCCGCGGTGAGAAGACGATGGATGAGCGTCTCTCGGCTGAGCTGATGGATGCAGCAAACAATACAGGCGCATCTGTTAAGAAAAAGGAAGATACGCATAAGATGGCAGAGGCAAACAAGGCTTTTGCACATTATCGTTGGTAATCCTTTGAGTAACTAAGAAATAAGGAGAGATAATAGTGGGCAGAGAGTTTTCGCTGGAAAAAACTCGTAATATTGGTATCATGGCGCACATTGATGCCGGCAAAACGACAACCACTGAGCGTATCCTCTTCTACACAGGCGTAAATCACAAGATCGGCGAGGTACATGATGGTGCTGCGACGATGGACTGGATGGTACAGGAGCAGGAACGTGGTATCACGATTACATCCGCCGCTACGACGTGCCATTGGAAGGGTCATCGTATCAACATTATTGACACGCCGGGCCACGTGGACTTTACGGTTGAAGTAGAACGTTCGCTGCGTGTACTTGACGGCGCTGTTGCAGTTCTTACTGCACGCGGCGGTGTTGAGCCTCAGACAGAGACGGTTTGGCGCCAGGCGGAGAAATACAATGTTCCGCGTATGGCTTACGTTAATAAGATGGATTCGACGGGAGCTGATTTCTTTAATGTCATCAAGATGATTAAAGAACGCCTTAATGCGAATCCGGTTGCTATCCAGATTCCTATCGGCGTTGAGGATACGTTCCGCGGTGTTGTCGATTTGATTAAGATGGATGCAATTATCTATGAGGATGACCTCGGCAAAGTAAGCGATGAGGTTGAGATTCCGGAAGATCTCAAAGAAATGGCTGAAGAGTATCGCGAGAAGATGCTCGAGGCTGTTGCTGAGACGGATGATGTACTCATGGAGAAATATCTCGGCGGTGAGGAAATCACTGAAGCTGAGCTTAAGAAGGCAATCCGTAAGGCTACGGTTGAGTGTAAGATGACGCCGGTAACCTGCGGTTCCTCTTTTAAGAACAAGGGCGTTCAGCCGATGCTGGATGCAGTTGTTGATTACATGCCGGCTCCGACGGATATTCCGCCAATCAAAGGTGTGAATCCGGATACGGAAGAAGAGGACTGCCGTCCGTCTAGCGACAGTGAGCCGTTCTCCGCACTGGCATTCAAGATTATGGCTGACCCGTACGTTGGTAAACTCGCATTCTTCCGCGTTTACTCCGGTACGATTGATGCAGGCTCTTACGTATTTAACTCAACGAAGGGCAAAAAAGAGCGTCTTGGCCGTATCCTTCAGATGCATGCTAACCATCGCGCTGAAATTGAAAAGGTTTACAGCGGTGACATCGCAGCAGCTGTTGGTCTGAAGTTCACTACAACAGGTGATACACTCTGTGATGAAGAACATCCTATCATTCTTGAGTCGATGGTCTTCCCGGATCCGGTTATCTCCGTTGCTGTTGAGCCGAAGACAAAAGACGATCAGGAGAAGATGGGCATTGCTCTGCAGCGTCTCGCTGAAGAGGATCCGACGTTCCGTGTTCATACGGATCAGGAGACAGGTCAGACGATCATCTCCGGTATGGGTGAGCTTCATCTCCAGATTATCGTTGACCGTATGCTCCGCGAGTTCAAAGTTGACTGTGCGGTCGGCAATCCGCAGGTTGCATACCGTGAGACGATTCGCAAGACGGTTAAGGCGGAAGGTAAGTTCGTTCGTCAGTCCGGTGGTCATGGTCAGTATGGTCACTGCTGGCTGGAACTCGAGCCGCAGGAACCGGGCCAGGGCTTCTCGTTCGAGAACAAGGTTGTCGGCGGTGCAATTCCGAAGGAATTCATTGGACCAATCGAGGCTGGTGTTCGCGAAGCTATGGAAAATGGTGTCGTCGCAGGCTATCCGATGGTGGATATCAAGGCAACTGTCTATGACGGTTCCTTCCATGAAGTTGACTCCTCTGAAATGGCATTCAAGATTGCAGGTTCCATGGCGTTCCGCAACGGTGCTGAAAAAGCAACGCCGGTACTCCTTGAGCCATACTGCAAGGTTGAGGTCACAGTTCCGGAAGACTACATGGGTGATGTCATCGGCGATTTGAATTCCCGCCGCGGACGCATCGAAGGCATGGAACCGCGCAACGGTGTCCAGGTCATCAGCGGTTATGTACCGTTGGGAGAAATGTTTGGATATTCTACGGATCTTCGTTCCAAGACGCAGGGACGTGGCAACTACTCCATGGAAGTTGCGTACTACGACGAAGTTCCGAAAAATATTGCTGATGCAATTGTTTCCAAAAATAAAGGTGAATAAGGGAGGAACAGTAAAAAATGGCAAAACAGAAGTTTGAAAGAACAAAACCGCATGTTAACATTGGTACGATCGGTCACGTCGATCATGGTAAGACAACTCTTACTGCTGCAATCACGAAGGTTCTGTCCGCAAAGGGCGGCGCTGACTTCATGGATTACAACATGATTGATAAAGCTCCGGAGGAACGCGAGCGCGGTATCACGATCAACACAGCACACGTTGAGTATGAGACGGAAAAACGTCACTATGCACACGTTGACTGCCCGGGCCATGCTGACTATGTCAAGAACATGATCACAGGCGCAGCTCAGATGGATGGTGCTATCCTCGTTGTCAGCGCTGCTGACGGCCCGATGCCTCAGACACGTGAGCACATCCTGCTCGCTCGTCAGGTTGGCGTTCCGGCTATCGTAGTATTCCTGAACAAGGTTGATATGGTCGATGATCCTGAGCTCCTCGAGCTCGTTGAGATGGAAGTTCGCGAACTCCTCACACAGTATGAGTTCCCTGGCGATGACATCCCTGTTGTTGCAGGCTCCGCTCTGAAGGCTCTCGAAGGCGATGCTGAGTATGAGAAGAAGATCATCGAGCTCATGGATGCTGTTGATGAATACGTTCCGACTCCGACACGTGACACGGATAAGCCGTTCCTGATGCCGGTCGAGGATGTTATGACAATCACAGGCCGTGGTACTGTTGCTACGGGCCGTGTTGAGCGTGGTGCTCTGAACATGGGCGACGTTGTTGAAATCGTCGGTATCAAAGAAGAGACGAAGTCCACGACAATCACTGGTATCGAGATGTTCCGTAAGACTCTGGATCAGGCTGTTGCAGGTGATAACATCGGTGCTCTTCTCCGTGGTGTTGACCGTACGGAAATCGAGCGCGGCCAGGTTCTCGCTAAACCGGGTTCCATTCATCCGCACACGCACTTCAAAGGTCAGGTTTACGTTCTGACTAAGGAAGAGGGCGGCCGTCATACTCCGTTCTTCACGAACTATCGTCCTCAGTTCTACTTCCGTACAACTGACGTTACGGGTGTTGTTCGTCTTCCGGAAGGCACAGAGATGGTTATGCCGGGCGATAACATCGAGATGGATGTTGAGCTCATCACACCGATCGCTATCGAGAAAGGTCTCCGCTTCGCTATCCGTGAAGGTGGCCATACGGTAGGCGCTGGTCGTGTTACGGAAATCATCGAAGGCTAATCCCTGAGAAAAGTTAACAATTCCTTAGTAAGGGAGGCGTAAGCCTCCCTTATATAAGGATTATTTTTAAGTACCCCCATGCGATGACGCGGTAGATTGCTCGTCGGCTATGCATGACGAGGGAACTAGCGCGGAGAATGTCTGGGTCCTGAATCCGGGCGATAAGGAGGAAAATATTTTGTCCAAGCAGCAGAAAATCAGAATTCGTTTAAAGGCTTACGACCATAAAGCTCTTGATCAGAGTGCCGTTAAGATTGTTGATACGGCTAAACGTACGGGCGCTATGGTTTCCGGGCCGATTCCACTCCCGACAGAAAAGAATGTGTTTACGATTCTTCGTTCCCCACACGTTAATAAAGATTCACGTGAACAGTTCGAGATGCGTACACACAAACGTCTGATCGATATCCTTGAGCCGTCTTCCAAGACCGTTGATGCTCTTATGCATCTTGATCTCCCGGCTGGCGTTGATATCGAAATTAAACTGTAAGAGGAGGTGGAATGATGTCAAAAGCAATTTTAGGTAAGAAACTTGGTATGACCCAGATCTTTACCGAAGAGGGCAAGGTTGTACCGGTCACGGTTGTTGAGTCCGGCAAAAACGTTGTCATCCGTAATAAGACGGTTGAGTCTGACGGCTACAATGCTGTTCAGGTTGGCTTCGGCGAAGTGAAGGAAAATAAAGTAACGAAACCGTTGAAGGGGCAGTTCGAAAAGGCTGGCGTTCAGGCAGTCAAGTTCATCCGTGAGATGCGTCTTGCAGCTCCTTCTGAATATAAAGTCGGCGATATCATCGGTGTAGATGTTTTCGCAGCCGGGGATCTCGTTGATGTAACGGGTACTTCCAAAGGTAAAGGCTTTGCTGGTACGGTTAAACGTCATCATTTTGCCCGCGGTCCTATGGGCCATGGTTCCAAATCACATCGTGAACCGGGTTCCACGGGTGCTATGATCAGCGGTCATGGTGGACGCGTGCTTAAAGGAAAGAAACTTCCGGGCCAGATGGGCGGAGATCGTGTTACGATTCAGCGTCTGACGGTTGTTAAAGTAGATACAGACCGTAATCTGATTCTGATCAAGGGTGCTATCCCGGGTCCGAAGAAGAGCCTTGTTGTTGTTAAAACTACGGTTAAGCCGAAGAAGAAATAATTTGGAAGGAGGATATGCTGAGTTATGCCTACAGTAGCAGTTTATGATATCGCACACAAGCAGGTTGGCGATGTTGAGTTAAATGATAATATTTTTGGCGTTGAAGTGAACGGCGCACTCCTTCATCAGGCAGTTGTGATGCAGCTTGCTTCGCAGCGTCTGGGCACACATGCCACGAAGACGAGAGCAATGGTTCGCGGCGGCGGACGTAAGCCTTGGAAACAGAAAGGCACGGGCCATGCAAGAAGCGGCTCGAATACTTCGCCGGTTTGGGTTGGCGGCGGCGTGGTCTTTGGACCGCATCCGCGTTCTTATGCTTTCAGCATGCCGCGCAAACAGCGTCGTCTCGCAATCAAATGCGCTTTATCGGATAAAGTTCAGAGCGGCGATTTCCTCGTTCTTGACAGCCTTGATTTTGAGGCTCCGAAAACGAAGGAAGTTGTTAAGATGCTCGAGGCTTTCGAGGTTTCCAAGAAAGCTCTGATTATTACGGCTGAGGAAGCCGAGAATGTTGAGAAGTCTGCACGCAATATTGAAGGCGTTAAGGCTATCAATACAACGGGCCTGAATGTCTATGACATTCTGAACCATGATAAGCTCTTCATTACGAAGGATGCAATTACACGGATTGAGGAGGTGCTTGCATAATGGAAGCACGCGATATCCTGATTCGCCCGCTCATTACTGAAACTTCTACCGCTTTGATGGAAGAGGGCAAGTACGTGTTCGTTGTTGATAAGAAAGCGAACAAGACCCAGATTGCAAAAGCAGTCGCTGATATCTTCAATGTTAAGGTTGAAGCTGTCAACACGATCAATGTTATGGGTAAGGTAAAACGCCTTGGCCGCAACGTTGGACGCCGTTCAGACTACAAAAAAGCAATCGTTAAACTGGCTCAGGGTGAGTCCATCCAGTTCTTCGAAGCGTAAGATTTCAGTAAAGGAGGTTAATTAAGTGGCAATTAAGAGTTTTAAACCATATTCTGCCGGCAGACGTTTCATGACGGTCGCATCCTTTGATGAGATCACGACGGATAAGCCGGAAAAATCTTTGCTTGCTCCGCTCAAGCAGCACGGCGGCCGCAATCAGCAGGGCCGCTTGACAGTCCGTCATCAGGGCGGCGGTCACAAGCGCCGTTATCGTATCATCGATTTCAAGCGTACTAAAGACGGAATCCCGGCTACGGTCGCTACAATCGAGTATGATCCGAACCGCAGCGCACGCATTGCTCTTCTGAACTATGCAGACGGTGAGAAGCGTTACATTATCGCTCCAAACGGTCTGAAGGTCGGCGATAAGGTCGTTTCCGGTCCGGATGCTGATATCAAACCGGGCAACGCACTTCCGCTTGCAAATATTCCGGTTGGTACAACGATTCACAATGTTGAGCTCAAAATCGGAAAGGGCGCACAGATGGTCCGCTCCGCAGGTACGAGCGCACAGCTCATGGCTAAAGACGGAGATTATGCACTTCTTCGTATGCCGTCCGGTGAGCTCCGTAAGGTTCACATCAACTGCCGTGCAACAATCGGTGAGGTTGGTAACCTTGAGCATGAGAACATCACAATCGGTAAAGCAGGCCGCTCCCGCTGGATGGGTATCCGCCCGTCGAACCGCGGCGTTGCGATGAACCCGAATGACCATCCGCACGGCGGTGGTGAAGGCCGCAGCCCTGTCGGACGCAAACATCCGGTTACGAAATGGGGCAAATGCGCTATGGGTGCGAAGACACGCCATGCGAAGCCTTCGGATAAGTTCATCGTTAAGAGACGCAAGTAATAAATGTAGTTCGCAGGCGCTCAGGCGCCTGACGGAAGGGAGGATATATCTTGTCAAGATCTGTCAAAAAAGGACCTTTCTGTGCAGAAAGCCTGCTTAAAAAGATCACGGCACTCAATGAGGCCAATGAGAAAAAGGTTGTAAAGACCTGGTCGCGCAGCTCGACGATTCTTCCGGAATTCGTCAGCCATACGGTTGCTGTTCATGACGGCCGTAAACATGTGCCCGTTTATATCACTGAGGACATGGTTGGACATAAGCTCGGAGAATTCGCTCCGACACGTACGTACAAAGGCCATGCCGGCGCAGAGAAGAAAACGTCGCTCAAATAATTTACGAAAGGAGAAGCTTGAATGGAAGCTAAAGCAGTAGCTAAATACGTTCGCATTGCTCCGCGTAAAGTACGGGTTGTCATGAATCTTGTTCGTGGCAAGAGCGTCGCTGAGGCCTTTGCGATTTTGAAGTTTACACCGAAAGCCGGTGCAGACGTTATCGAAAAAGTGTTGAAATCTGCAGTCGCAAATGCGGAAAACAACTTCGACATGAATGTAGACAAACTCTACATCTCTTCCGCTTATGTCGATCAGGGACCGACACTGAAACGCATTCATCCGCGTTCCCGTGGACAGGCGTTCAGCATTTTGAAGCGGACGTCGCACGTCACGGTTGTAGTTTCAGAAAGATAAGAAGGAGGGAAATGTATTGGGTCAGAAAGTAAATCCGCATGGCATGCGTCTTGGTATCGTCAAGACATGGGATGCCAAGTGGTATGCTGATAAAGATTATGCAGCAAATCTGCATGAAGATATTAAAATCCGCGAGTATTTGATGAAGGAGCTCGAAGCAGCTGGCATCGCCCGCGTCGAGACTGAGCGTTCCAAGAACCGCCTTCGTCTTACGATCCATACGGCTAAACCGGGTATGGTGATTGGCCGCGGTGGTTCCGGAATCGAACAGATCAAAGCCGGTCTGAAGAAATTCACTGACAAGCGCGTTGATATTGACATCGCTGAAGTTAAATCCCCGGATATGGATTCCAAACTCGTTGCTGAGAACATTGCAGGTCAGCTTGAGCGCCGTATCGCGTTCCGCCGTGCAATGAAATCCTGCGTTGGCCGTACGATGCGTGCCGGTGCAAAGGGAATCAAGATTATGGTCAGCGGCCGTCTCGGCGGTGCTGAAATCGCTCGTACAGAGTCCTATCGTGAAGGAAGTATTCCTCTTCACACGCTGCGTGCTGATATTGATTACGGTACAGCAGAGGCTGATACGACTTACGGACGTATCGGTGTTAAAGTTTGGATTTTCAAAGGCGAAGTCCTTCCAGAGAAGAAGCAGCCGGTTGCTGCAGCTGAAGGGAGCGAAGCTTAATGTTATTACCAAAGAGAGTTAAATACCGCAAACAGTTCCGTGGCCGTATGAAGGGTCAGGCACACCGCGGTAATAAGGTTACCCACGGTACCTTCGGCCTTATGGCTCTGGAGCCGGCATGGGTTACGAACCGTCAGATTGAGGCAGCCCGTATCGCTATGACGCGTTACATCAAACGTGGCGGCCAGGTCTGGATCAAGATTTTCCCGGACAAACCGGTTACGGCAAAACCTGCTGAGACTCGTATGGGTAGTGGTAAGGGTTCACCGGAATACTGGGTAGCAGTCGTTAAACCGGGCCGTATCCTCTTCGAGATGGACGGTATTTCGGAAGAAGTCGCAAAAGAGGCGATGCGCCTGGCTGGTCATAAGCTTCCAATTAAGACGAAGTTTGTGAAACGGGAAGATGAGCAGAAAGAGGGCGGTGAAGTAAATGAAGGTTAATGAAATACGTGAAATGAGTGCTGGAGAACTTAACCAGAAAGTTGCTTCCCTGAAAGAAGAATTGTTCAACCTCAGATTCCAGCTCGCTACTGGTCAGCTTGAGAACCCGATGCGTATCAAGGAAGTCAAGAAGACAATCGCCCGCATTAAGACGGTGCAGCGTGAACAGGAACTGAAAGCTTAATTCGAATAAGCAGAGGAAGGAGGCTCCTTGATGAGCGATAGAAATGATCGTAAGACGCGTATTGGTAAAGTCGTCAGCGATAAAATGGATAAGACCGTAGTTGTCGCCGTAGAGGACATCGAGCAGCATAAGATTTATAAAAAAGCTGTCAAAAAGACAGTTAAATTTAAAGCTCATGATGAAGAAAACGATGCTCATATCGGTGATACGGTTCAGATTATGGAGACACGTCCGCTTTCGAAGGATAAGCGCTGGAGAGTAGTGCAGGTAGTCGAGAGAGCAAAATAATTTGACGTAATGTCCCCAATAAATCTGAAAAGGAGGTAAACAAATGATTCAACAGCAAACTATGCTGAATGTTGGTGATAACACCGGCGCGAAAGAAATTATGTGCATTCGCGTTATGGGCGGTTCCTACCGTAAATATGCCAATATCGGTGATGTAATCGTTGCTTCCGTTAAATCGGCAGCTCCGGGCGGTATGGTTAAGAAAGGCGATGTCGTTAAGGCAGTCGTTGTTCGCAGCGTAAAAGGTGTTCGCCGTCAGGATGGTTCTTACATCCGTTTCGATGAGAACGCAGCTGTCATCATCAAAGATGACAACACACCGCGTGGTACACGTATCTTTGGGCCGGTTGCTCGTGAGCTCCGCGAGAAGGATTTCATGAAGATCGTTTCGCTGGCGCCGGAAGTACTTTAATAGTGAGGAGGTGCTATTTTGTCACTCAACAATCATCTGCATGTAAAGAAAGGCGATACGGTTGTCGTATTGTCCGGTAAAGATAAAGGCCAGCAGGGAAAGATTCTGCTCGCTCTGCCTAAAAAAGGCAAGGTTGTCGTCGAGGGTGTCAACAAAGTGAAACGCCACACGAAACCGAATCAGAAGGCTCCGCAGGGTGGTATCCTCACGAAGGAAGCTCCGCTTGCAGCCTGCAAGGTTATGGTCGTCTGCCCGTCCTGCAAAAAGGCTACGCGTACGGCTCAGAAGCTTGTAAATGGTAAATTCGTCCGCGCCTGCAAAAAATGCGGCGAGGTTATCGACGAAAAATAATTGAGGAAGGAGGAATATAAGTGGACAGATTACAGGAGAAATACACGAATGAAGTTTGTGCTGAGCTTACGAAAAAGTTCGGTTATAAAAATGTAATGCAGCTCCCGAAGATTGAGAAAGTAATCATCAACATGGGTGTCGGCGAAGCTGTCGGAAATCCGAAGGCTCTTGATGCAGCTGTAACGGATTTGTCGATTATTGCAGGTCAGAAACCTATCCTGACACGTGCGAAAAAATCCATTGCTACATGGAAGATTCGTCAGGGAATGCCGATTGGCGCGAAGGTTACACTCCGCGGAGTTCGTATGTATCAGTTCCTCGATAAGTTTATGAACGTTGCGCTTCCGCGTGTTCGTGACTTCCACGGTGTCAGCAGCAAGGCTTTTGACGGCCGCGGCAACTATTCCGTTGGTCTCAAAGAGCAGCTGATTTTCCCGGAAATTGAATATGATAAAATTGATAAGGTCCGTGGCATGAACGTCGTCATCGTTACGACAGCAAAGACGGATGAGGAAGCTCATGAGCTTCTTAAACTGATGGGTATGCCGTTCAACGCATAACATATATAAAGGAGGTACTGACTGTGGCCAAGAAGGCTATGATTGAAAAGTGGAGCCGTGAACCAAAGTTCAAGGTTCGTAAGTATAACAGATGCAAGATCTGCGGTCGTCCGCATGGCTATATGAGAAAGTTTGATATGTGCCGTATTTGCTTCAGAGAGCAGAGCTACAAAGGTGCCATTCCTGGCGTAACAAAAGCCAGCTGGTAACAAATGAACGTGAAAGAAAGGAGGATATCGATTTATGGTAATGACTGATCCTATTGCTGATATGTTGACTCGTTTGCGCAATGCAAACAATGTCTTACACGATAAAGTTGAAATTCCTGGCTCCAAGGTCAAAACAGCTATCGCAGCTGTTCTGAAAGAGGAAGGATTCATTAAGGACTACACTTTCACGGAGGACAACAAGCAGGGTATGCTTACGCTTTCCCTGAAGTATGGTCCGGAGCGTGAAAAGGTAATTTCCGGTATTAAACGTATTTCCAAGCCGGGCCTTCGCCAGTACGCGAAGAGCGCTGAGCTGCCGCGCGTCCTCGGAGGACTTGGTGTCGCAATCATTTCCACATCCAAAGGAATCATGAGCGACAAGCAGGCTCGTAAAGCGGGCCTCGGCGGAGAGATTCTCGCATACGTTTGGTAATGAATCAATAAGCTAGGAGGTGTACAGATGTCGAGAATTGGTAGAGCACCGATTACAATTCCTGCCGGCGTTACATTTAAGCTGGAGGATGGAAATAAAGTTACGGTTAAAGGTCCGAAAGGCGAGCTTTCCCGCACGCTTCATCCGGACATGAAAATTACGATGGAGGATGGTGTCGTTACAGTCACACGTCCGTCGGAAGATAAAATGCACAAGTCCCTTCATGGACTTACACGTACGCTTATCAACAACATGGTTGTTGGCGTAACGGAAGGTTACACAAAGAACCTCGAAATCAACGGTGTTGGTTATCGTGCAGTTCGTCAGGGCAAGAACCTGAACCTTTCCCTTGGTTTCTCTCATCCTGTTATTGTTGAGCCGCCTGCAGGCATTGAGCTTGATGCACCGGCTGCAAACAAGATTGTCATCACGGGTGCAGATAAGGAAGTAGTTGGCGGCATTGCTGCTAAGATTCGTTCCCTGAGAGGACCGGAGCCGTATAAGGGCAAGGGTATCAAGTACGAGGGCGAGCATATCCGCCGCAAGGTTGGTAAAGCAGGCGCTAAGGGTAAGAAATAATCATCTTTGACAGAAAGGAGAGATCCGAGTGCTTCAGAAAGAAGATAAAAACAAGACGCGCCAGAAACGTCATCTGCGTGTCCGTAATCATATTATCGGGACGCCGGAACGCCCACGTCTTAACGTGTTCCGCAGCCTGAGCAACATTTACGCACAGGTCATCGATGATAAGAATGGTGTTACGCTGGTAGCAGCAAGCTCCCAGGATAAAGGATTTGAGTCTTACGGCGGCAACATTGAGGCTGCTAAAGCAGTTGGAACGGCAGTTGCCAAAAAGGCTCTTGAGAAAGGCATTCAGACAGTTGTTTTTGACCGCGGAGGCTATGTATATCATGGTCGTGTCGCTGCACTTGCAGAGGCAGCACGCGAGGCTGGTCTGAAATTCTAAGATTGAAGAAGGAGGTAAATGAATGGCTAGAAATATCGACAACGAAACTCCGGAATTTCAGGAGAAGGTTGTATATATCAATCGCGTAGCGAAAGTCGTCAAAGGCGGCCGCCGCTTCTCGTTCAGTGCGCTCGTCGTCGTCGGAAACCAGAAAGGTAAAGTCGGCGTAGGCCTCGGCAAAGCAAGCGAGGTTCCTGAAGCAATCCGTAAAGGCATTGAGGACGCGAAAAAGAATCTGATTGAAGTTTCTCTCCGCGGAACAACAATTCCGCATGAGATTATTGGTATCTTCGGCGCTGGCCAGGTGCTCATGAAACCGGCTGCAAAAGGTACCGGTGTTATCGCTGGCGGTCCGGCACGTGCGGTCCTTGAACTTGCCGGCATCCGTGATATCCTGACGAAATCGCTCGGTTCCTCGAACCCGAACAACATGGTTCGTGCAACGATTACGGGTCTTTCCCAGCTCAAGCGTGCTGAAAAGGTTGCTGAGCTCCGTGGTAAGACAGTTCAGGAACTTTTGGGTTAAGGAGGGTATTTTTCAATGGCAAAACTGAAAGTCACCTTGACCCGCAGTGTTATCGGCCATCCGCAGACGCAGCGTCTGACGGTCAAAGCTTTAGGTCTTGGTAAAATAAATTCCTCCTCGATTCTGCCTGACAATCCGGCAGTTCGTGGACAGATTCGCAAGGTTACGCATCTTGTGACGGTAGAAGAAGTTAAAGACTGAGTTCAAGGAGGTGCAATAGATGAAGTTACATGAATTATCCCCGGCTCCGGGTTCGAGAAAGACTCGTACACGCAGAGGCCGTGGTCTTGGAAGCGGACTCGGCAAAACAGCCGGCCGTGGTATGAAGGGACAGAATTCCCGTTCGGGCGGCGGAGTCCGTACAGGTTTTGAAGGCGGTCAGATGCCTCTGTATCGTCGTCTTCCGAAACGCGGCTTCAAGAATATTTTCGCTAAGCAGTATGCAGAAGTTAATATTTCTATGCTGAATCGTTTCGACGATGGTGCAACAGTTGATCCGGTTTCTCTCGTTGAAATCGGTATCCTGAAGAATGTTCTTGATGGTGTTCGTATCCTTGGCGATGGTGAGCTTACGAAGAAGCTTACAGTCAAAGCAAACGGTTTCACGAAGACAGCAGAGAGCAAGATTACGGCGGCAGGCGGAAAAGTCGAGGTGATCTGAGGTGCTTTCAGCCCTTACGAACATCTATAAGATTCCGGAACTTCGACAGAAGGTCATTTTCACACTGATTATGTTCTCCATCTTCCGGATGGGTACTCATATTCCGGTTCCAGGCGTTAATCCGGCCGTGATTGAACAACTTTTCAACAGCGGAAACCTTTTCGGTCTGATGGATTTGTTCTCGGGTGGTGCGCTGAGCAAGTTTTCGATCTTTGCGATGAGCATCACGCCTTATATCAATGCTGCCATCATAATACAGCTTTTAACAGTTGTTATTCCGACGTTGGAGCAGTGGTCTAAGGAAGGTCAGGAAGGGCACAAGAAAACCACCCAGGTCACACGTGGCTTAACCGTAGTTCTTGCATTCCTGCAGGCGATTGGAATGTCAATCGGTCTGAAGGATGCGATTCTTAATCCGGGGATTCCTTCAATCCTCATTATTGCAATCACTTTAACCGCGGGGACGGTATTCCTCATGTGGGTTGGTGAGCAGATAACGGCACAGGGAGTTGGAAACGGTATTTCCCTTATTATTTTCGCCGGCATAGTTGCTGCTCTTCCGAAAAACCTGCAGAAGTTGTATCAGTATTTACAGGCAGGCACGATCAATGGTTTTAACATATTCCTGTTTGTATTCATAGCGCTGGCCATGGTAGTACTTGTCGTCATGATTGAGCAGGCACAGCGCAGAATCCCGATTTCTTATGCGAAACGGGTTGTCGGCCTAAGATCGTATGGCGGACATTCAAGTCACATCCCGCTGAAAGTGACTCAGGCGGGAGTTATACCAATCATCTTTGCGTCATCCGTGCTGATGTTTCCAGTAACTATTGCCCAGTTTATTGATGTACCATGGGTAAAGACAGTCGCCGGTTATCTTGCGTGGGGCACACCGCTACAGACGAGCCTTTATGCGCTCCTCATTATCTTCTTCACGTATTTTTATACCGCGGTTACTGTAAAGATATCGGATATGGCAGAGAATCTGAAAAAATACGGTGGTTTTATACCTGGCATTCGCCCGGGCAAACCTACTGAAGATTATTTGGATCATGTCTTGACGCGCATTACGCTTGCTGGTGCATTCTTCCTGGCATTCATTGCTATACTGCCAAATATGATTGCTGCTATGACTCATATTGAAGGTGTGTACTTCGGCGGTACAGCACTTCTGATCGTTGTTGGAGTTGCGCTCAACACGATGAAGCAGATTGAATCAATGGTTGTTATGCGTCATTACCAAGGGTTTATGAAATAGGAGGATTTCTAATGTATATCCTTTTGATGGGGCCGCCGGGTGCAGGCAAGGGCACACAGGCAGCCAATCTGGTAAAAGAGTTCGGCATTCCGCACATTTCCACGGGCGATATGTTCCGTGCAGCTGTGAAGGAAGGTACAGAGCTTGGCAAGCAGGCTAAGGCATGCATGGATGCCGGGAAGCTTGTCCCGGATGAGATTACAATCGGCATTGTGCGTGAGCGTCTTGCCAAGCCGGACTGTGCTAAAGGATTCATCCTTGATGGATTTCCAAGAACGGTTGAACAGGCAGATGCACTGCAGAAAATTCTTGAAGAGCTTTCCATTACTTTGACACGCGTCGTTGATATCAGCGTTCCGAATGCTTCGCTGATTGAACGTGCTGTCGGCCGCAGAATCTGTAAGTCCTGCGGAGCCACATATCATATCAAATTCAATCCGACGAAGTCGGAGGGAGTATGCGATGACTGCGGCGGTGAGCTTTATCAGCGTGCTGATGACACGGAGGAAACGATGTCGAATCGTCTTTCGGTCTATGATGCACAGACAAAGCCTCTCATTGACTACTACAAAAAAGCAGGCTTGTACAGCCTCATTGATGGAAGTCAGGAGATCGGAAAGGTCTTTTCGGATGTTGTCGAGTCTCTTAAAAAGTAAAGGTCTGCCAGTGAATGCTATAGGCAGTACCACCGATCGATACAGGCGGCTCATGGGCAGCCGTCAGCATGGGGAGCCTGCCAAAGGTAGTCTTTGGCGGCACGCCTGTGCAAAGTCAAATGTAAGGAGTAGAACTGATGTCCAAGCAAGATGTTATTGAAGTCGAAGGCAAGGTACTTGAGGCATTGCCCAATGCGATGTTTCAGGTCGAATTAGAAAACGGCCATGTCGTCTTGGCACATGTATCAGGTAAAATTCGCATGAATTTCATTCGCATTCTGCCTGGAGATAAGGTCACGATTGAGCTTACACCGTACGACTTAACCCGTGGCCGCATAACCTATCGTTTCAAATAACGCATGAAGCGTTGGTGCAGTGTACGGCAAAAAATCGTACAGGAAAGGAAAAGGAGGCAGCACGATGAAAGTTAAACCTTCCGTCAAGCCAATTTGTGAGAAGTGCAAAGTAATCAAACGCAAAGGCCGCGTAATGGTCATTTGTGAAAACCCGAAGCATAAACAGAGACAAGGTTGAGAAAAGGAGGTGCTTGATATATGGCACGTATTGCCGGTATCGATTTGCCGCGTGATAAAAGAATTGAGATTTCGTTAACATATATTTATGGTATTGGTCTGACGACCTCCCAGAAACTTCTGGCTGAGGCAGGAATCAATCCTGATACCCGTACCCGTGATCTTACGGAGGATGAGGTTGTAAAGCTTCGCGAACTCATTGATAAAGATGTCATCGTCGAGGGTGATCTTCGTCGTGAGCGTTCGCTGAATATCAAACGTCTCGTTGAGATTGGCTGCTATCGCGGCCGTCGTCATCGCATGGGCCTGCCGGTGCGTGGTCAGAACACCAAGAACAACGCACGTACGCGCAAGGGTCCGCGTAAGACGATTGCTGGTAAAAAGAAAGACTAAAGGAGGGGTAGAAATTGGCAGTTAAGAAGAGTGTTCGTCCTAAGAAAAAGGACCGTAAAAATGTCGAATTCGGCGTAGCACATATCAGCTCGACATTCAACAATACGATTGTTACGCTGACGGATAAGAACGGCAATGCTCTGTCCTGGGCAAGCGCAGGCGGCCTCGGCTTCCGCGGCTCCCGTAAGAGCACACCGTTTGCTGCACAGATGGCAGCTGAAACGGCTGCAAAGGCAGCTATGGAGCATGGCCTCAAGCAGGTTGAGGTTTATGTCAAGGGTCCTGGTGCCGGCCGTGAGGCTGCAATCCGTTCCCTCCAGGCTACGGGTCTTGAAGTCAACATGATTAAAGATGTTACACCGATTCCGCATAACGGATGCCGTCCGCCGAAGCGGAGAAGAGTATAATAGGAGGTGCAGAAATAGATGGCAATTGATAGAGTTGCAAGCTTGAAGAGATGCCGCTCCCTCGGCCTTGAGCCGGCTGTGGTAGGTCTCAGCAAGAAATCAAATCGTCAGCCGCGTCGCACTAACCGCAAGGTCAGTGAGTACGGCACACAGCTCAAAGAAAAACAGAAAGCTAAATTCATCTACGGCGTTCTGGAGAAACAGTTCCGTGGTTACTATGAGAAGGCAAAGACGATGCAGGGTGTTACGGGTGAAAACCTGCTCGGTCTTCTTGAGCGCCGTCTGGACAACGTCGTATTCCGTCTTGGTCTCGCTTCCACGCGTCGTCAGGCTCGTCAGATTGTCCGTCATGGTCATATTACGGTCAATGGTAAGCGCGTTGATATTCCGTCCGCTCTTGTTCATCAGAACGACGTTATCGCTGTTGCAGAGAAGAGCCGTTCCAACGGAATCTTCAAAGGCTTTGCTGAAAACGGAAACACGCTTTCCGCTCCGGCTTGGCTGACAGCTGATGCTGAACATTTCACGGGTACGGTAACACGTTTCCCGAATCGCGAAGAGATTGACGTGCCGGTCAATGAGCAGGCAATCGTCGAGTTGTACTCCAAATAATCTCTATTGGATTGTATTCTTAGGGAGGGTTATTCCAGATGGTCGAAAACATGGAAAAGCCGAAAATCGAGATTGTAGAAGTCAGCGAAGACAACAGATACGGAAAGTTTGTATGCGAGCCGCTGGAACGCGGCTACGGTACGACAATCGGCAACAGCCTGCGCCGTATTCTGCTTTCCTCGCTTCCAGGTGCTGCGATCACATCGATCCGCATCGACGGAGTGCTGCATGAGTTCTCGACGATCCCGGGTGTCCGGGACGACGTCACGAATATCGTTCTGAATCTTAAACAGCTTCGCCTCAAGATGTTTACAGATGAGCCGAAGGTGATTCGGATTGATATCGAAGGTGAAAAGGAAGTAACGGCTGCCGATATCACAGCGGATGCCGATATTGAGATCCTCAATCCGGAACTTCATATCGCGACCTTGAACGAAGACGCTAAGCTCCACATGGAGATGACGGTTGAGCGCGGTAAGGGATATGTTCCTGCTGAAAAGAACAAGAAACCGGATCATGTCATTGGAATTATTCCAATCGATTCGATTTTCTCCCCTGTTACCCGTGTCAACTATACGGTTTCCGATACGCGTGTCGGCAACGTCACTGACTACGATAAACTGACAATTGAAATCTGGACGGATGGTTCGATTCGTCCGGAGGAAGCAGTCAGCAGGTCTGCTAACATCCTGATTCAGCACTTCAAGCTCTTCCAGAACATGGCAGGTCTTGAAGATGAGGATGAAATTCAGGATTTAACCTTTGCTGAGGAGGAAGAGAACGATACTGCGAAAGTCATGGAAATGACGATTGAAGAGCTCGATCTCTCCGTCCGTTCATACAACTGCCTGAAACGTGCGAATATCAACACTGTTGCTGATCTCACGGAGAAGACAGAGGATGACATGATGAAGGTCAGAAACCTTGGGCGCAAGTCGCTTGAGGAAGTAAAGAAGAAGCTGCAGGAACTTGACCTGTCGCTGGCTGAAATTGAAGAATAAGGAAAGAGGGAAATAAATGGCTTACAGAAAATTAGGACGCGACTCCAGTGCGCGTAAAGCTTTATTCCGCAGCATTTTGACCTCCTTCTTCGAACATGGCCGTATTGAGACGACTGAAGCAAAGGCTAAAGAAATTCGCGGCCTGGCTGATCAGCTCATTACGCTGGCGAAACGCGGCGACCTGGCTGCACGTCGTCAGGCTATTGCAAGCCTTATGGACGAAGAAGTTGTTCGTAAGCTGTTCGGCGAAATCGCTGCTAAGTACAGCGACCGCCAGGGTGGTTACACCCGCATCATGAAACTCGGAACGCGCCGCGGCGACGCTGCTCCGATGGTTGTCATTGAGCTTGTGTAATTAAATATTAAAACGCTGTCCTTCGGGACGGCGTTTTTTTATGCCTGAATACTTATTGTTACCGTACGTAATATATTGCGTTAACGATTGTGTTTGAGTATAATTATATCGTCGCACAGGGTATTTGTGTGACGATGCTTGTATATGGGGATGAGGATTTGCCTTTCATTGAAATAAAAGACCTGACACATGTTTATCACGCCGGACAGGCTAACGCTCATGAGGCGCTGTCACGTGTGTCGCTGACGGTGGAAAAGGGAGAGTTTGTTGCTGTGCTGGGGGAGAACGGCTGCGGAAAGTCCACCCTGGCAAAGCATATAAATGCTCTGCTGCTTCCCAGTGCGGGTGTGTGTCTTGTTGATGGTATGGATACTGCGGATATGACAAAGATTTGGGATATCAGACAAAAGGTCGGAATGGTTTTTCAGAATCCTGACAATCAGATTATTGCATCTGTGGTTGAGGAGGATGTAGCCTTTGGCCCTGAGAATCTCGGAGTTCCGCGGGACGAGATAAAAAAGCGG
>Ga0256405_10004806_pt1 | contig 24583 bp, 27 predicted proteins | sample RumenRJG_02DNA_FD_189096 | JGI IMG/M metagenome (GOLD analysis project Ga0256405, IMG submission 189096) | Bovine rumen microbial communities from Lethbridge, Alberta, Canada - RJG_02 | ecosystem: Host-associated > Mammals > Digestive system > Stomach > Rumen | place: Canada: Alberta... | reverse complement strand
GCCCCGTGAGAAGCGGGGTGTATCCCGAATGGTTGTCGGACGGTAATGACGCTTCTACGCTGATTGAACAATCGGAGGCCGAAAAGATGGCCGACAAGGCGTTGGAGCGACTTCCTGCAGGCACAAGGCGATTGCTGCAATTGCGTGCCACCGGACTCTCCCTGGATGAGATTGCCGCCATAACCGGAAGGACGAAGGGCGGGGTGAAGAGTTCCATATCGGCCGCGCGACAAGAATTGATGAAAACCTTTAACACGAAGTAATACAATGGACCGGAAAGACTTGATAAGATTGTATCTGGACGCAGAAACGACCTGCGAACAGGAACAGGAGCTTGCCGCCTCCTTTGCCACTACGCCTCCTGCCGATGAGGAAGAGATGGCGGTATATAAGATGATGCAGGCTGTCAGGTCCATCGAACTCCCTGAACTGCCGGAAGCCGGTGATGAGTATGACCGGATGGTCAGGCCTTCAAGGGTGCGGCCTTTCTATACCTGGGGCCTTTCCATGGCCGGGGTTGCCGCTGCCATTGCTGCCGTTGTCCTGTTTACGGGCAAGCCTAAACAACCCAGCGTGCCGACTACACCTCAGAATGACTACACTGAGCTGATTCAGCAGATTGCTTTTTTATCCAACTTCAACCCGGCGGAAGCCGAGAACCTGGAATTCAAGCCCGTTGGGGACGGGTTTGTGATGACCGCCCATTTCCCCGATGGGCAGACTGCCTCGTACATCCTAACACCACTGGATGGAGGCAAATCCTTTAATCTCGTTGCATTGAACAAGTAAGAAGATCACCCATGAAAAAGATACTCCTTCTTTCCATCTGCCTGCTGATAGGAGCATGGACACTGCGTGCCCAGCAGACAATTTATATCATCGACAATGAGACCGTGGAGAATTTCGACGGCTCCCAGCTCAAGGACAGAACCATCCGGGACTACAAGATCACCACGAAGGGTTCCGGGCGCAATGCCATTACGGTTCACGCAATCACCACATCGCCATCTGTGTATTCAGTCTCTGGGTCGTTTTCCCCGCTGAAGCCGTTGGCTCGGCTTGATTCCCTAAGAATCCCTGATTTAAGTGGGATTACAACATTTAGTGCCGATTCAATTTTCGTTTCGAACGGGGCCTTCAAGGTTTTGAGTAAGAGAATCATCTACATAATCGATGGAAAAGAGTCTGAAGATGCTTCTCTGTTTAACACCATCTCGCCATTTGACATTGAAAGCATTACCGTGGTCAAGGATGGGTCTCCCGAGCAACTGAAATATGGCGAGAACGTGACTGTCATCAAAATTACGACGAAGAAGAATAAAACTGATTTGACGCAGTTTTTGAAGACGCTTCCTGGCGCGAAAGTCGATGCGGACGGAAGAATCACTGTCAACGGTCAAGCAGTCAAGAGAATCACAATTAACGGAAGAACGTATTCCGTAGATACTGAATAAAATAATTCCCTTAAAATAAGACTGTTATGATGATGAGAAGATTCTTGTCAGCCCTCACTATGTCCTTATGCGTCGGATTTGCAGCACATGCACAGGTGTACATTTTCAACGAAAACATGCTCAAAGAGCGTATGAGTGAAATCAAGACTACGGTTCTGGACTCACTGACCAACGAGCCGGTCTCGTATGCATCGGTCTATGTCATTCCGGCCAAGGATACCACGATCACTAATTTCACACTCACGGACACCAATGGCGAAGCCAAGCTGGACGAAGTCCCTTTCGGCAGCTATGCTTTCCACGTTGAGATGATGGGATACAAGCCGGTTGTGATGGAGCGCTTTTTCCGTGAGGAGAAGGTGGACCTGGGCACCATCCGGCTGCAGGTGGACGAACAGTTCCTGCAAGCTGCGGTGGTCTCCGATGTGGGCAATCCAATCGTCATCAAAAAAGATACTGTCGAATTCAACGCTTCTTCCTTCCGGGTCGGAGCCAATGCAATGCTGAAGGATCTGCTCCAGCGAATGCCGGGTATGGAAATCACCGACGAAGGAACGGTGAAGTTCAATGGTGAGGAAATCGATAAACTCACCGTGGGCGGACGCACCTTCTTCTTCGGTGACCAGAGCACGGCGCTGAATAACTTGCCTGCAGCAGTGGTGGACAAGATCCGGGTTATCGACCGGGAAAGCGAGCAGACTCGCGCTTCGGGCATCCAGGACGGGAGCCGGGAGAAGGTGCTGGACGTCGGCCTCAAAAAGGAATACGAGAAAGGATGGTTCGGCAATGTGGGCGTCAAAGGTGGCACCACGATTGGCGGGCAGGACGATGACAATCCTCTCCAGGATGACCGTGGACTGCTCTGGGGCGGAAATGCCCTTGTGTCGGCTTATACGGAGAAGGATCAGTTGACAGTGATTGCGAATGGGCAGAATGTGGATGACTCGAATGTCGTCATTATCATCTCTGACGATGAGGGGCAACGTTCATCCCTGGACCAGGGACTCTCAACGGCCGCTCAGTTGGGAGTGAATTACAACACGTCCCGCATCAAGGATGTCGAGACAACAGTTAGTGCGAACTACAAATACACAGACACGAATTCCGGTTCCCAGACGGAAAGGACGACCTTTCAGGAAGACGGAAATCTGAACTCATCGACGGAGAACAGCGGCAAGCAGTTTGCCAACGCCCTCAATACCAACGTAGAATTCAAGAAGGAAAAAGGAAAGGTGTGGTTCCATTTCACCCCCTCCTTCCGCTTTAACAAGATTGATGAGACGGGAACTGGATCTTCTGAGACTTACAGGACTGGAACATTCGTGAACAGTTCGGATAATACTTCCCACAGATTGTCCTCGAGCAATAATACCGGGCTTAGAGCCGATGTTACTTTCCGGGAGCTGGGTGGAAAGAAGAACAGGAACCTGCGCTTTGATTTCAATGGCAACTATGGCGTTACTGATGAGGAGAGCAATGAATCGTCCGTCCTGAAAACGGCAGGAGGAGTGAACTCGTACGCTATGCGTTATCTTTTGGACAGCCAGTCGTATGGTTTTGGCGGATCTGCTCAATATACGGAGCCCATCGGCGATAAATGGACACTTTCAGCCTCGGCTGAGCTGGATTGGGCGAAGTATAATAAAAACCGTGATGCTTTTGACGCTGACGGTAAAAACGATTACTACAGTTCCGTGAGCAATAACCATTACTTGACTCAGCTGTATGGCGTGACTGCTCAGTACAAGTTTGGGGAGGACAGTTGGTTTACACTCGGCGGCAGGGTCTCGGGTATCCTGAACGAGACATACTCCAAGAGTTTCGGCATAGAGGATTATACCGGAAAGGGCCAATGGGATTGGTTTGTCACGCCGAACATACGATTCCAATACAGCAAAGGCAACGACCGTATTTCGCTCTATGCCTCTGGATATGGACGACGCCCCAATTCTTCCCGGATGCTGCCGGTACTGGACATCAGCGATCCTTCACGGCTTAGCCTTGGCAACGTGTACCTGAAGCCGTATACGACGACGAATTTCGGCGGCAACTGGAAACGGTACAATAAGAAGAGGTTTTCCTCGCTGATGGTCTATGTGGATGGCACGCTGAATACCTCTCCCATCAGTTTTGCCCGCTGGTACGATACGGACGGCATCCTGTATTCCATTCCGGTCAATTCCCAGAAGCCAAGTGTGACGGCCAGCCTGACGGCGAATTATACCACGCCACTGGACGCAAAGAAAAACTGGTCCCTCACTTTGAATGGTGTTATGGCGTACACTTCTTCCGTCAGCTACCAGGCCAAAACCACACTGCCGGGGCTGGAAAAGGACGCCTTTGATTATTCGGCATTCATGGCCGACTTCTGGGGGAATGCGGACGGAGATCGCTTCTATGGCGGGCTCAGCGGCTTCGGGGAGAGCCGGACCCGTTCCTTCAATCCTTACGCGGGTTTCACCGTGAAATACAATCAGGACCATTATTTCATCAGCCTGGAGGCCAATACTCAGGGATGCATCGCCCGGTACTCGCTCGATCCAAGTATCAATATGAATACCTTGGATACGAAGATTACGGCCCGTGGCTCATATACCACTAAGCACGAGTTTGAGTTCAACTCCGACATCAGTTATGTCTTCTATAAGGGGTATTCAGCCGGATATGGCGAGCCGGAATGGAGGTGGTATGCCGCGGTATCCAAGAACATCGGTGCTTTTAACCTGAGCGTCAAGGTTTACGACATTCTGAACCAGACGCGGAGACTGACGCACACGGTCACGGCCAACTATGAGGAAGATTCCTATCGCCTGTGTATGGGCCGGTACATTCTCTTCGGGGTGAAGTGGAACTTCGGCAAGATGAATGCCGTCCATAGTTCAAGGGCGCAGCAGGCGGCGTGGAATATGCTGTTCTGAGAGAGGCTTTCATAAGCACGGTTAAACATAAACATTCTTGAAGCCGGGCGGGGCCGAGAAGGTTCCGCTCGGTTGATGGATGAAGTCGATCATTATGTTAAAGAAAGACCTACAATACTAACTAGAGCTTTTGTTCTCAATTGGCAACTTATAGTCTTTCTCATATTCTTCATCAATTAGTTCAGATCCACCCATCACAACTAGTTTCTTGTTCAGACGAACTTTTTGTGCCAAGTCATTATTGAGAAATCCGGAAAGAATATCCATTTCATCATTGAACACACTATGGCTCAAATAAATAATCTTGTGCATCTCTAGATATGAAATAAACTCTTCCTCAGAATTGATAAAGTCTGCGACAACCATTAAATCAAACAAAGATACAATCCATATGTCTCGATCGTTTTCTTCTAATAATCCTGCTTTTATTAGCTCATCAATATTACCTACCAAAGAAGAATAGTGTGTAAAGGTGACTGCAATCTTATAGATTGGTTTTTCCTTGTTTACATGGATTCCACTAAAGACCGCATGCTCGTCTTCAATAATATGTTTCTCGGCCCGGTTGCATTGTGAACACGCTTCTCCAACAGAGTGTTTGAACTTGTATTTTGCCCCATCTAACATCACCCGGTCTTTACGAGATAGTTCGTGTGCTTTTACTTCAACAATATATGTTGCCCGATCCGATATGCCAAGAATATCTAGTTCAGCTCTCCTAATTTGTTCGTTTTCTACGAAAGAATAGTTCGTAGACGAATGAAAAGATACAGATGGTAAAAAAGATTCAAGAACAGTTTTTACTTTTTTTTCAACATACTTGTCTCGACTTATTGATTCCGTATTTTGTTGAAAATAATGATTATAATACTCTTGATCCCTCATCATAAGCTTTTCGGCAATTAAGAACGCATTTCGATGAGGAATCATTGGAGCGAAACAATAATACTTATTTCCATCCTTGACAAAAGGTCTTTCGAAAATACTATGCCCATTCATGATGCTTCCTTTATACTCTCCATCTGCTAGAAATGATGCATTGTCTCCGAATTCGAAAGAAAGAGCTTTCATTATGTTCAGTTCAGAATCATTCTGAGGATATATCCAGAATATTTTATCAGAACCTTGATAATAATCTGGAGGATACACTATAAAATGCTCTCCTTCTTCATCATGAGGAACATCTGGGTTTGCCTCAAAGAACTCACCAAACAACTCTTTTGAGAAATCTCGATTATCAAAAAAGCTCTCCTCATCATTTTGGCCGTGGGTCTTTTCTTCCCAATTCTTCCATCGCTCCCACATTTTATATATACCATAAACTGAGTTTTGGTCTCCGACTTTACATATTATTCTATTCTCTAAATCTGCAAAGAAACGCATCAGGTCATCAATAGTAAAGCCAAACTTGTTTTTATAGAAAAGCGAATGGGGAGAGAACATCTCTCGAAATACCTCATTATAATGAACTGGATATGCATCCCCTCGGACTATAATAGTTTCTGAATGAATTAGCCAGTCAACAAACTGTTCAGCATTATTGTCGAGAGGAAAATCCATTAAACAATACATCTCTGAAAGGTATCGCAGTCGCTCTCTTAAGTCCAATATCACTTCATCAGATGGCTCTTCCTTACTAATGTTCGGCATCGATAACCCAAAATTAAGTGCATATTCAGAAATGACTTCTGCTCTTTCATCTAGCTCAAGTTTTTGTCCAGATAATTCAGCAATGTATGATTTCTCAAGATTTGCTAGATTGTCAATCAGATACAATCCCGTACTTCCAAGTAATTGAATAGTATCGTATTTTCTGAAATAACCTTCGACTATTTCGATATGTTCTTGAATCGACTTTTTTAGTTGTTCTTTGTCTTTTAGTATCTCTACTAATTGAGTTCCCCATGACCTCATCTTATCTTTAAATGAGAGTCTTGGGTTCAACCTCTGAACGGGCATTATTCTATGTTTTTTCTTTTTCGGTCTAGGTTGAAACCGTTGCTTTCTCTTATGTGCTTTACTCATAAAGGTCGTCCTTATGAATACATATTAAATTGATGTTAAGATACATTGATCTTGTCATAAATCCAAGTAGAAAAGAGACTCTCTATTGATATTCTGTATCTAAACAATGTATTTGTAGTTGGAACTTATGACCGAGGTTAGGCACAAAGTGCCCAACCTCGGTTCAAAATTAGACTTATCTCTCCAGTTTCGCAATAACCTCTTCAAGGTGGTCCTTTGTACAGTGGAGATAAGACAAGGAACTTCCGAGGAACTTATGACCAAGAAGGAAAGCAATCGTTGGGATATCGACTCCCTTATCCAGAAGACGCATCGCGAAGGTGTGCCGGAAACAATGGAAGGTGATGTGCTTGTTGATGCCTGCCGCTTCAATTAAACGAGGCACCTTCTGGTTCAAGATACTCGTTGACAGGGTAGGGAAGATCAGCCCTCTCTTCTTGAACGTCCCGAGTATCTCTTCCGCATCTTTGGATAAAGGAAGACGAACCTTGTGACCGGTCTTCTGAATCACAATACAGATGTAATACCGGCCATCATCATACTCCAGGTTTTCCCATCGGATATTCATGATGTCTCCTCGCCGAAGTCCGGTAAAGATGGCGAACAAGATGGCCATTTTCAACTCAAGGTCCCTGAAGATAACGTTCTTGATTGCTTCGATCTCCGCATCTGTGAGCCTTTCTTTTTTGATGGTGTGATCCCAGGTGATTCCTGGAATCTCCAAGGCGGGGTCGAAATCGATCAACCTGTCTGAATAGGCAATCCGGAACATTCTTTTGATGTTTTTCAGATAAGATGAGGCCGTGTTGTTTGAATATCGAAGCTTCCTGCCGATCTTGACGCTGTTAAGCAAATAGTGCCTGTAAGCCATCATATAGGATACTGTCACCTGGTCAAAAGTGCATTTCCCGATGCAGAATGTTAAACTCATTTTACTGCTGTTTAACTGTAGATAACCCGTGAAGCATAGAGTATGCTATAGTGTACTCAATAAAAGGACTTGATAAAACGGTAGATTCTGCGTAACTTTGCATCTATGAACAAGATACTTACCATCCTGGCCGCCATTTGCGCCATTGCCTGCACCAGCAGCAAAACCACTATCTACGATTTCAGCGCCGAAACCAACAACGGGGATCAGTTGAACTTCTCACAGTACAAGGGAGATGTCCTCTTGATTGTGAACACCGCCTCCAAGTGCGGTTTTACCCCGCAGTACGACGGACTGGAAGCGCTTTATCAGAAATATGCCACTAATGGTTTCGTCGTCATCGGCTTTCCCTGCGATCAGTTCGGCCACCAGGAGCCCGGGACCAATGCGGAAATCGAAGAGTTCTGCCGCCTCAATCACGGCGTCACTTTCCCGCTCATGGCTAAGTCCGATGTGAACGGCAAGAATGCCAATGAGGTGTTCAAGTGGCTGTATTCTGAGAAGCCCTTCACCGGATTCGGCGACAGCGAAACCGGGAAATTCATGGACGGAATGCTTTCCAAGGCCAATCCTCATTACGCCTCCAACCCGGATATCAAGTGGAATTTCACCAAGTTCCTTATTGACCGCAAGGGGCGCGTCGTGGCGCGTTTTGAACCTGTCGTGACTCCGGAGCAGATAGTGCCCGAAATCGAGGCCTTGTTGTAAAAGTCGTCTCCCGCTCAAATGCACCCGAAAGCTCACTGGAGTCCGGAAACTGATTACTCATCTGCATCCTTCTTCATCCGGAGGATGGATACTTCGGGTTATGTCAAACCCGCCGAAGCGCCCGAGGCGCGTCTTCCACTCATCGGCTTCATCTATATAACATCGGGAGAAGTTCTCGTAGAAGTTGACGGAACGCCCTTTCTCTGTCAACCGGGGCAGATCCTGCTAATACCGCAGCAAAGTCCATTCGCTATCCGCTTCTACCGGAATGCCGTGGGTTACACGGGTGGTTTCGCTCCGTCCATCCTGTCCGATACAAAGCCTCTTAGATTTCTATCCGAGCCGCTTCACCAGGGTTTCTGGTTTGACGAAGGCGCTTTTATGGGCGAACTGTTCAATATGCTGGCTACATCTTTTGAGAAAGGCGATCGGCCGTTCGTCGAGAAAGGCCTGGATCTTCTTTTGTCGCGCATCAAACCTGCTCAGGAAGCCGCATTCCCAAACGCCGTCAGCCAATTTCTGGAGTTGGTTTTCAATCCTAAGCAGATGCCGGGAACCATCGCATCCTATGCATATGGAATAGGAATCAGCGAAAACTACCTGAGTCGCTTGGTGAAGAAAGCAACGGGCCGCAGCGTGGGTGCCTGGATAGATATCGTCCGTATCCAGCGGGCCAAGCGCCTCCTGACTGAAACCAGGGAGCCGGTCATTGACATCGCCGCCGCTGTGGGTATAGAAGATCAGTCCTATTTTTCGCGCCTTTTCAAGAAAGAGACTGGTCTGACGCCATCTGCTTTCCGAAAGAAGATGCAAGGATAATCCTAATTCCGGCACCATCCGTTCTAAAATATTCGTCGGGGATTGCGGAAATTTGCAGCCGCAATGTTAGCGACACTTTTCATTTCCCTGCTCTCGGTGGCATCGCCGGTCTGCGACACCCTGCTGCAGGCAGCCACGGTCACGGCCCTGAAAGAGTCTGTGTCCGTGGACAGGCTTCCCTCGTCTGTCACGGTCCTGCGCGAAGATGCCCTGCGGAGCAGTAACACGTATCGCCACAACCGGCTCTCGGGACAAGTCCCTGGCCTGTACATCCCCGAATACGGCGCCTCGCTCACGTCCACCATTTATATGCGCGGACTGGGCTCCCGGATGGAGAATCCCGTGATGGGACTCTACCTGGACGGCATCCCGGTACTGGACAAGAATGCCTACGACTTCGACTGGGAAGGCATCCGCAGCGCCACGGTCCTGCGGGGCCCGCAGGGCACGCTCTACGGGCGGAACGCCATGGGCGGCGTGCTCGCACTGCAGTCCATCGCCCCCACCGACGGGATGCGCCGGGGCTTCCACATCGAGTACGGCCGCGCCAACTCCGTGCGGGTGGGCGGTATCTATACGCTCGGGCAGCATGTCCTGACGGCCCAGTACCGGCACAGCGACGGCTTCTTCCTGAATGAATACAAGAACCGGAACTGCGACCCGTACGACGGCCTGTCGCTCCACTGGAGATGGGAGCGCTCCGTCTCGGAGCGGCTCTTCGTGGGCAACACGTTCTGGGCCAGCCTCTCCCGCGAGGGCGGATTCGCCTACGGCCAATGGCGGGATGGCGTCCAGTATCCTGTATCTTACAATGATGAAGGCAGTTACGGCCGCGCATCCATCGTCGAGGGCTTGTATGCCCGGCTCCGGGCGGAACGCTTAACGGCCGACGCCGCGGCGTCCATCCAGCTCCTGGCGGACGACATGCACATGGACCAGGACTATACGGCGGACAACGTCTTCACCCTGCAGCAGCGGCAGCACAGCGGGGCAGCCACCCTGGAATTAAGAATCTCCCGCACAGACACCGACGCGGCCTGGCAGCCCAAGACCGGCGTCTTCGCCCTGTACAAGCTGAACCACCTGGCAGCGCCCGTCACCTTCAAGCGGGACGGCATCGAAAGGCTGATCCTGGACAATGCCAACGCACATATTCCCGCCGACATCGGCTACCTCACCATCCCGGACACCCAATTTCCGGTAAATTCGGACTTCCTGATCAGCACCTGGAACGCTGCGCTCTTCCACGAATCGGTCCTGACGGTCGGCGCGTGGCAGTTCACGGCCGGGCTGCGCCTGGACTACGAGGGTGCCCGCATGGATTATGACTGCCTCGCGAGCCTGCACTACCGCTTCGTGCAGACCATGGCGGCGGACAAGCCGTTCTCCCTGCCCTACCGGGGGCACCAGAACCACGGATACGTGGAATGGCTGCCCAAACTCTCCGCCCTGTACCGGGCGAACGCTTCCTGGACGCTCTACGCGACCATCGCGAAAGGCTATCGCGCCGGCGGCTTCAATACGCAGATCTTTTCCGACATCCTGCAGAACCTGACGATGAACGGCATGATGAAGGACCTGGGCGTCTATCTGGACCGTCCCATCGTCTCCGTCTCGGCAGAAAATACGGAATACGACCCGGAGACGGCATGGAACTACGAGGCCGGCGCCCGGCTCCGCCACGGCGACCTGCGCGCGGAGTTCTCCCTCTACTACATCGCCGTGAACCGCCAGCAGCTCACCGTTTTCCCGCCGGGCCTGTCCACGGGACGCATGATGACGAACGCCGGGCGCAGCCGGAGCATCGGCGCGGAAGCGGAAATGGACTGGACGCCCGGCGACTTCCGCGCGCACGTCTCCTGGTCCTGGTGCGACAGCCGTTTCGTCAGCTACGACGACGGCAATCACGACTACGCCGGCCACTTCGTTCCCTATGTCCCTCGCCACACGCTGTATGTCAGCGTCGGCTACAGCTTCCGCTGGGACAGCCGCCGCCTGGACCTGGACCTTTCCGCCCGGGGCGCCGGCCCGATCTACTGGAACGAGGAGAACACGCTCCTGGAGCCCTTCCGGCTCCGCCCGGCCGCTAGGATCGCGCTGGTCTTTCCCCGCTGGGAGATCTATGTTCGCGCCGAGAACCTGACCCAGACCCCGGGGCACAGCTTCTACTTCAAGTCCGTGGGGAACGAATTCTTCGCCGGCGTCAAGCCGCGCACCATTCTGACCGGAATATCCATTAAACTGTAAATCAAATATGAAAACCAAGTTCTTCTTTGCGGCCCTTGTGGCCATGACGCTGATCGGCTGCGATAAAGCCGAGCCTGAAACCCCGATTGTTCCCGAAGTGTCCGACTATAAAGGAACCGTAACCGTTATGTACCAGGGCAGCCCCTTCAACAACGAGAATATCGCGGTCAACTTCACCCCCGCCGAGGACGGCAAGACCGCATCCATCACCATCTACCAGATCCGTTTCGTCCCCCAGATGCCCGTGACCATCGACGTGACCATCCCGAACGTGACGGTCCAGAGCACCCCGGAGAAGATCCTGATTTCCGGCGACCAGATCATTCCGCTTGCGATGGGCGGGGAATTCCCCCGGTACACCGTGACCGGCCTGGAAGGGGAAATCGTCGGCCAGGAGCTGGTCTTTTCCCTGAACTTCGGCGACAGCCCCACCTCTTTCCGGGGAGAGTTGCAGAAATAAACCTCCAACGCCGATATGTGACAGGCGTTTCATAATCGTCTAAATATACGTCAGCGCATTTCTTGTTTCTTTGAAAAAACATAGATTTGCGCTGACATCTTTTTATCCGCATTATGAAGAGAAGATTCCTGCTCATCGCGGCCTTTGCGTCCGTTCTGGTGTACTTCTCGCGCGCGGTACAGTGAAACCAGGGCTATATCATTTCCCGATGCAGGATATCACCTACTTTCCGGGGGTTACCGGAGGGTTTTTAATGGGGTATGATTCTCAATGAGTTACGCTTATCGTTTGTCACAATTGTGACAGAATCGGCGTTCTTTGTGACGATCATTGTGACAGAATCAGCCCCTATCTCTAAGAGTCTTCAACGAAGTGGCTTAAATAACTCGGGTAAAAGAGAAAAGAGGCCTGTTTTCAGGCTTTCATAGACGTGTCAAGAATGTGTAACAAGTTTTACCCTAGAAATGAGTGTCCTCAATCTTTAATCATTCTAGATACGGATTTACATTTCCAATGTATTCTTGAGAAGAAAGTCCACATGTAAGTGTATAGAGATATGATGGTATAGTCAGATTGGTATATCTAATACATGACTGGACTATACCGGCAGAATACCAGTATCCTCTTTTTCTTCTACCAGAATAAACATAGGAATTTGCAAGAGGCCATTATGATTCGCCAGTTTCCTTTATCACTGCTGATTCAAAAGCTATGCATTAGCAGTGGCAAAACCATTTTCGGGCCTTTAGGGGAATATCGACAAGAGCCGTTTCGGTCATGTGAAAAGACCGTTATAAGTTAGATCTTCCAATTGCAACGAAATGAACAAACAATACCTTCGCCGGAACCCGTCTCGGGGGAGGAAAATACCAACAAATAAGGATTGACGCTCCCGTGAAAGCAGGGTAACTTTGCCATATAAATTCTCCAGTTATGGTGGATTTGAAATCAGATGGACTTCTTAAGTAGTATGGGACTTCTCAGCAAGATCTTCAGTAACACCCGCAAACCGGAGGGATTCTTCGGCCGTCTGATGGTGGCGGGAATGAACGGCGGTACACATGCAGCGATGGCCACTTGGGGACTAGACAAGGTCTCCGTACCCCAGGAGGGGGAGATCCTCGACATTGGATGCGGCGGAGGAGCCAACCTGGCACGGCTCCTGACCCGCAACAAAGATGCGAAAGTCACGGGGGTGGACTATTCGCTGGTTTCCGTCGCCAAATCCGCCAAGGTTAATGCGGAGGCCATCGCCCGGGGACGGTGCATAGTCCTGGAGGCCAACGTGGCCTCGCTGCCGTTCGTTGACGGGCAGTTCTCCCTGGTGACCGCTTTCGAGACCGTCTACTTCTGGCCTGATATTGAGAAGAGCTTCGCCGAGGTCAGGCGTGTCCTAGCCGATGGCGGCACGTTCCTGATCGTCAACGAGGATGACGGTCTGTCCGGCAAGAACGAGAAGTGGGAGAAGATGATCGAAGGGATGCATACTTACACGCCTGATGAACTGAAGGCCCATCTATCCGCGGCCGGGTTCAGGGACATCGATATTCACGGGGACACGCCCGCCCATTGGCTGGCGGTAACGGCCGTGAGGTGATGAAAAAGGTCTACGAACCCCTTCCCATGATCAAGAACGGCCGGTATGCAGTCCTGTACGGGAAACTGACGCCATCCGTCCAGAAAGATGTCCTCTCCAGGATGGAGAGGCTCATCGGCGAGGAGAGGGAATATGAAGACAAGGGCAACTACGGCCATTTCTGCAATATCCTTCCGACCATCGCCATTGACGAAGCCCTTCAGGAGGACGGCAAGAGTCCGGAAGAAGCCTTCGAGATGATCTCCACGCACATGTGGGCTGCCCTCACGCCGGATGCCTTCCGGAAAATGTCTCGGCTGCGCTGCTTCCTGCCTGTGATGAAAAGGATCATCCCGCTGGGCTTCAAGTACGGCTCCGGCAAGGGCTGGAAGTACGCCTGGCACAAGGACGATCCGGCGGACAGTTACCACTTCGAGTGCCTGGAGTGCCTGTACAAGTATGAATTCGGCAAACGCGGGCTCTTGGAACGGTTCGGGCCCATGTTCTGCCACAGCGACATCATCAACTACGGGAACCTGCACGACATCGACTTCATCCGCACCCGGACCCTCTGCCAGGGCGGTGATTGCTGTGACTTCCGATTCGTCCGGCACCGGAGGGGAGAGACCTGGAAACGAACCAAGAGCATATGAATATGGAAAGACCGAATTACAAGAACTGGATGCCCAAGGGCATGATCTGGGGCTTCGCGGCGGGCTGTGCCGTTTGCCTGGTCCTGACGCTTGCCATTCATCTGAACTCTCTGAGGATTATCTTCCTCATCGCCACGATCATCCTCGCGTGCGTCACCCTCTGGACCCTCCTCATGTACCGGGCCTTCTCGTACGATGGCTCCCGCCAGATGTCGAGACAGATCATCGAGGGGGTGGCCGGGTATTTGGACCTGCCCGAAGGCGGCCGCTGCCTGGATGTGGGATGCGGGAGCGGGGCGCTCGCCATTGCAGTTGCGAAGCACAATCCGCAGGCTTCGGTGACGGGCATCGACCGCTGGGGTGCCGAATACGCCTCCTTCAGCCGGACCCTGTGCGAGGACAACGCCCGGGCGGAGGGAGTGGCGGACCGTACGGAATTCGCAAAGGGAGACGCCCTGGGACTGGACTTCCCGGACGGGTCGTTCGATGCCGTCACTTCCAACTACGTCTACCACAACATCCCCAGCCGGGACCGTCAGGCCATCCTGCTGGAAACCCTGCGCGTGCTGAAGAAAGGCGGGACCTTCGCCCTTCATGATATCTTCTCGAAGAGCAATTACGGGGACATGCAGGCGTTCGTGGAGAAGTTGAAGGGGATGGGCTATGAGAAGGTGGATCTCATCCCGACAGACAACGGCCGCTTCATGACAAGGTGGGAAGCCACCTGGATGGCCCTGTCCGGATCGGCGCTTCTGGTGGGACGGAAATAAACCTCCCCGGCGTTAGCGGACAGAGGCCTTGGGGATTAAACATTTTTACCCAAACAAAAATGTATTCTAAAATCCTCCGGAAACATCTCGATGTGTATTCACGAAAGTCATTGTCGTGTTGGAATATTGAACTGGGATGTGATAGAAAAATGGGAATTTGTCTGTGGGATGACAGGCATAGAATAAGTCTAACGCAACTTCGACGGGTTGACGCCGAACACTTTGGTACAATAGCGACTGAAATACGATATGGACGAAAAATTCAACTCCTCGGCAATCTCGCCGAGGGGTTTTCGTCTGTCTTTCAGAAGTTCCCGGATTTCATTAGCAGCGAAATAGTCAATCCAGTAGGTCGGAGTGTGATGGGTGACTACGCGACTGATTTCTGTCAGATAGACTGGTGTGATGCTCAGCTTTTCCGCATAGTACCCCGGCGTTCGGTGCCTCCGGCACTGCCCTTCCTGGAGCATGGCGATGAAACGGCGCATGAGGATATGGCCATGCCCGACATCCTCCTGCTGCAGGTCGCCCTGTCGTGCATGGATGTCGTACATATCCAGAACGAAGGCTTCGAAGGCCTTTCTGACAGCTTCGGCATAGAAGGAGTGCCAGGGCTGGCCGAAGCGGACGCGGATATTTTCAAGATTCTTAAGGCACTGCTTCATCTCGGAAGGCAGCAGATGCAGGAGAGGGTTTTGCATCATCCCGAGGTGTCCGACGATGTTGTAGGACATCAGAGGCTTGTTGCTTTCCGCAAAAGAGCGGGTGGTGAGCATAATCTCGCACCTAAAATCCTTTGACGGAAGCAGCTGGTCCAGAGGCTTTTCAAGACTGGCGATGATGCAGTCGTTCTTAACGGCCTTGTACGGATTCCCGTCCTGGACGAAGAACAGCTCGCCCTCCGTGCAGAAGATATGAGGGAGGTAAACTCCGGCCTCAAAGTCGGCCACGCGGAAAATGTTTTCTTCAAAAATGACGTCTTCCATGCGGTAAAAATACGCAAATTCCTCGAATTGTGAAAATATCGCCTGCAATCGTGTAAACAATTTCAGAAATATTGTGCCGACCTTTGCATCAGAAAACAAATACCAAGCAATATGGAATACAAAGTTCTGCCTAACGGCGTCAAAGTCCCCATCCTAGGTTACGGAGTGTACCAGGTTACCCCGGAAGAATGTGAAAAGTGCGTAGCGGAAGCGCTTAAGATTGGCTACCGCCATATCGACACGGCTCAGGCCTATTTCAATGAAGAAGGCGTCGGCAATGCCATCGCCAAATCCGGCATTCCCCGCGAAGAGATCTTCATCACCAGCAAGGTCTGGATTGACAACTTCGGCTACGAAAAGACCCGCGCCAGCGTCCTGGAGTCTCTCCGCAAGCTCAAAGCGGACTATATCGACCTGATGCTCCTGCACCAGCCTTTCGGCGACACCGCAGGTGCCTGGCGGGCGCTTGAAGATCTCTATGAGGAAGGGAAACTCAAGGCCATCGGTATCAGCAACTTCTACGCGGACCGGCTTGTGGAGCACTGCCTCTTCAACAGCCGGATTACCCCGATGGTCAATCAGATCGAACTGCACCCTTACCATCAACAGGGCAATCTTCTTGGCTGGATGGAGAAGTACGGCGTTCTCCCCGAGGCCTGGGCTCCGCTGAATGAAGGCCGGGACAATATCTTCCATGACCCAGTGCTTCTGGACATCGCAGCAAAGCATGGCAAGAGCCTCCACCAGGTAGTCCTTCGCTGGCATATCCAGAAAGGTGTCATCGTCTTCCCCATGTCCCGCAACCCCGAACACATGAAGGACAATTTCAATGTCTTCGATTTCACTCTTTCGGACGAAGATATGCAGCGCATCGCCACCCTCGACAAAGGAAAATCCTCCTTCTTCTCCCATCAGGACCCTGCCATGGTCGAATGGTTCGGAGAGATGGTCGTAGCCCGCAGGAATCCTTCTCACAAGAATTCCGAAGAAAAGAAAAACTGGTAAGAAGCATGAAAAAGATTATCACACTGGCAGCCCTGCTGCTCACAGCGCTCTCTGTCAGCGCACAGGATAAGTCCCTCGTTGTGTATTTTTCCCATACCGGAGAGAACTACAATGTAGGCAACATCAAGATTGGCAATACCAAGCGCATTGCCGATTTCATCACTGAACTCACCGGTGCCGACCAGTTCGAAGTCGTAGCCGAGAAAAGTTATGATTATGACTATACCACTGTCACCCAAATTGCCAAAGAGGAGCAGCAGAAAGGCGAACTTCCTGCCTTCAAGGGTGAAGTTAAGGACATAGACCAGTACGGTGTCATCTACATCGGCACGCCCATCTGGTGGGGAACCTATCCGCAGGTGATGTTCACGTTCTTCTCCCAGTACGACCTGAACGGAAAGACGCTGGTTCCCTTCGCCACCCACGAAGGAAGTGGATTGGGAAGGACCGTCTCTGACCTGAAAATAGCATATCCCAAGGCCGATGTCAAGACGGGTCTAGCCATCCAGGGAAGTAAAGCTGCCAGCAGCAGGAAATCCGTCGAGAACTGGCTCAAAAAGTTGAATCTCATAAAGTAAAATGATGAAATACATCGAACTCGGGAACACCGGAATCAATGTTTCACGCATCTGCGTGGGCTGCATGTCTTACGGGAAAGCCTCCGAAGACTTCCACCTCTGGACGCTGAACCAGCCTGACACCCAGGCTATGGTGAAACATGCCATCGACCTCGGCGTCAATTTCTTCGACACCGCCAATGTCTATTCTCACGGCACCAGCGAGGAATATCTGGGGCAGTCCCTCAGGAACCTCGGCATCGCCCGTGACAAGGTCGTCATCGCCTCCAAGGTCTATTTCAACGAAGGACATCTCTCCCGTGAAGCCATCCTCAGGGAGATCGAGGGGACGTTGAAAAGGCTGGGAACGGACTACCTCGACCTTTATCAGATTCACCGTTTCGACTATGGCACTCCGATGGAGGAAACGATGGAAGCGCTGGATAGCCTCGTGAAAGCAGGAAAAGTCCGTGCCCTCGGCGCGTCGGCCATGTACGGCTATCAGTTCCATAATCTCCAGATTGTGGCCGAAAAGAACGGATGGACGAAGTTCTCCACCCTCCAGAACCACTACAACCTCATGTACCGCGAGGATGAGCGGGAACTGATTCCTGTTGCAAAGCAGTACGGTGTATCGCTGATTCCGTATTCTCCACTGGCGGGAGGCCACCTTACTCACACAGGTTGGGAAAGCGGAACTAAGCGCAGTGACACTGACAAGACCCTTCGCGACAAATACGACCGTGCCAAGGAAAATGACCTCGAAATTATCGCCCGGGTTGACGAGGTGGCAAAAAGGCTCGGCGTCACTATGACGGAGGTCTCCCTCGCATGGCTACTCGATCGCGGTGTTGCTGCACCTATCGTCGGTGCCACCAAAGTGCCGCACTTCGATGCCGCCGTACGATCAGTGGACCTCACGCTCTCGGACGAGGATATGAAATACCTTGAAGAACCTTATCGTGCCCACGAGGTAGTGGGAGCGTTGTAACCATTAATAATCAATACTATGGCAAAGAAATCCATCGTCGTTTTTTTCTCCCACACCGGAGAAAACTATTCCGTAGGGAACATCAAAATCGGCAACACCAAACGCATTGCCGACTATATCAGCGCGTATAACGGGGCCGACCAGTTCGAGGTCGTGGCCCAGAAGAGCTATGATATGCCTTACAACGACCTCATCGAGCTGGCGAAGGTCGAAATCCGCAACAACGAATACGTCGCCTACAAAGGCGATATCGACCTCTCCGGCTACGACACCGTCTTCATCGGCGGTCCTGTCTGGTGGGGCGTATTCCCCAATGTCCTGAACTCCTTCCTGAAGGACCATGCAGACCAGCTGAAGAGCAAGACCATCGCGGTCATTACCACCCATGAGGGGAGCGGCTTGGGCTCCTGCGAGGCTGATACCATGATGATGTTCCCGGAAGCCACCTTCCTCGATGGATACGAGTGCGCCGGCCACAACACCACATCGGCCCAGGCCCGCACCGAGAAATGGCTGAAGAAGATCGGTTTCTGATATGGACATCTACGAACGAATGCACGCGGGCGAGTGGATAGACCGCCTGAAAGACGAGGAGTACAATACCACCGCCCGCGTCGATATGGCCTGGAGCATGGACAAATGTTGGGAGATAGGCCAGGTGCGCCCGAGCAGCCCCAAGGTCCGGGAACTCCTGGATGAACTTTTCGAAGGAAGGCTGCCCCTGTCCTCCTTCATCACGCCGCCCTTCCACATCGACCGCGTGAAAGCCATGCATGTCGGGGAGAATGTGTTCATCAACCACGGGCTCACCTGCATGACTTCCGGAGGCATTACCATCGAGGACGGCGTGATGATCGGCCCCGAAGCGGCGCTCATTACCGCCAATCACGATTTCAATAATCTGGATGTCCTCCAGTTCAAGCCCATCGTCCTGAAAAAAGGCTCGTGGGTGGGAGCCAGGGCTGTCATCCTCCCCGGGGTGACGGTTGGGGAAGGAGCCGTGGTCGCATCATCTGCCGTGGTGACGAAAGACGTTCCGCCAAGAGCCATCGTCGGCGGAAATCCGGCCAGAATTATCCGGATGCTGGACGAAAAATGACGAAGTTCTTGCTGCTGGTGGCCCTGCTGCTCGCCACGCCGATAAACACAGACAGAATGGAAGACAAAGAGGAACTTGAAACGCTCTATCATGATGCCTGGGCAGCCATGATAGCGAAGGACAGGACAGCTCTGGAGGCTACTCATGCCCCGGAGTTTGTACTTGTGCACATGACCGGCCTGCAACAAAGGCGCAGCGACTATATTGCCAGTATCCTGAGCGGCGAGTTGAACTATTATGAGGAATCCACCGACCGGATTATCATCGAGTTCAAGGACGATATCCACGCCACCGTTAACGGCCAGAGCAAGGTGCTTGCCGCTGTCTATGGCGGAGGCCGACACCGCTGGAACCTTCAGCTTACCTTCTCGGTCGAGAAGCAGGACGGGCGGTGGATTTTTACTTATTGCAAGGCTTCAACGTATAGATAATGAAACGTTTATTCTGTATTATTGCCATAACGGCAGCCTCGTTGACTTGCTTTGGATGTGGTGGAGAAAAACACCTTGATACCGATGCTACAACCGGAGCCAGCATTCCTGAAGAAGGACAGGGCCAGGGCACTGTGGAAGATGCCGGGAAAGCGCTCGTCGTGTTCTTTTCCCGAGCCGGAGAAAACTACAATGTGGGCGTCGTATCCAAAGGAAATACGGCCTTCATCGCAGAATACATTATATCCCTTACCGGCGCCGACAGCTTTGAGATTGTGCCGGTCATTCCATACACAGACAATTACAAGGAGATGACCGAACTGGCAACGAAAGAGAAGAACGAAAAAGCCCGTCCGGCCATAAAGGACCTACCCGAATCAATCGACGCCTATGATACTGTCTTTATCGGCGGACCTGTCTGGTGGGGTGAACCGCCTATGATTCTGCACACCTTCATCGAGGCTTATCCATCACTCGGGGATAAGACCCTGATTCCTTTTGGCACACATGAGGGAAGCGGGGTGAACAATTATACCACCATGCTAAAGACGCAATTTCCTCAGGCCAGAATCATGAAAGTCTTCGGCCTTCGGGGAACAGAAGCCAGGAAGGACGAAGCAAAGGCTTCGGTCGAATCCTGGCTGGAAGAGATAGGTATTATCAGAGAGGAAGATTAGCCCAGGCCATTGATCCCGTATTCCGAGCATACCTGAGCGAGTTTCTCAATAAACCGCTTCTCCTTCGGCCTACCATCCGTCACATATAGCAGCATCTCTCGCGCCACGTCCTTCGACTGCGCCGTGATATGCAGTGTAACTACCGCACCGTTGTGGACTTCATCATCAGCGGTTCACACGACACTCTCTGCCGGCTAGCGCACACGCTGGCAAACGTGTGCCAATTCGTGTGCCAAAAACGGCACAAATTAACCAAATTCGTAACCGGACTATCCGAAACTGAAACTAGCCGAACCTAAATGTAAATCATTAAGATTCAGCTAGTTTTAAAATAGAATATGTAGTTTTATCTTAAGTTTCAGCCCTGAAATTCACTTCCGGATGCAGAATATTAAATTTGTTGATAATCAATGAGTTACGTGGAGCGTGGTTCAAATGTGGTTCAAATCATACGGTAATAACTTCCACGTAGCCGGTACTAAAACGGACTTGGATTCTCGCAGGTGAGATCTTTGGAAACTTGCCCACGCCCGATTTCATAGGTGTACGAAAAATCGAGATTCTTTCATTCTCCCAAATAGTTTCGTGCCCAACCTGTTGTTTTTCAACAACGGTTACTTGTGCGTAACTTACTCTCAGAATAGTGCCTTCTTGTTTGATTATCAAATAGTTCGTAGATTTGCAGTTAATATAAGAAACCAAGGCGCAAAAAGTGAGCGATTATGGACAGAAAAGAGATTAGGGATGCCATGTTTCCGGATTGCCCCATACGGAATGTCCTTTCCAGAATGATGGACAAATGGACGCTGCTGGTCATTTACACCTTGGAACAGCAGGGCACCATGCGCTTCAATGACCTGCACCGGGCCATACCGGATGTGTCCCAGAAGATGCTCACCGTCACCCTCAAGAGTATGGAGGCCGACGGGCTGGTGTCCCGCAAGGTCATTCCTGCCGTTCCGGTAAAAGTGGAATATACCCTTACCGACCGGGCAAACAGTGTGCTGCCCCTCCTGGACCAGTTGCTAGTCTGGGCAATCGAACATTTCAACGATATCTTGACCGACCGTCATCATAATTCAAGTTCAACCCTTTAATTCCTGACCACCATGAAAAGAGCCAACATCTCCGGATTCGTGATGAGCTTTGCCAATGAAGTTCCGTCCGCCTGTGGCAGCGCTTGCGGCACAGCCAAACCCGAAGAGAAGCCCTCTGCTTGCGGAAGTGCCTGTGGCGCAGCCGAGCCCAAGAAGGAAGAGCCCAAGCCCAGCGCTTGCGGCAGCGCCTGCGGATCCAAGTAATGCTGCAGTATTTCGCATTTCAGTGGCACATCACTGATACCTGCGATCAGCGGTGCAAACACTGTTACATTTTCTCCGAAGGGCATCCGAAGCTCATTACCGTGAGCCTGCCGGATGCCCGTCGGGTCATTGACAATGCCGTGGACATGTGCTCACGGATGCCGGAGCGCGTGCCTTATTTTTATATCACTGGCGGCGATCCTGTGCTCCACCAGCACGTGTGGGAAATCCTGGGGATGCTGAAGGAACGGAAGATTCCTTTCACCATCCTGGGGAATCCTTTCCATCTGACGGACGAAGTCTGCGCCAAGTTGAAAGACTACGGTTGCGAGAAATACCAGCTCTCTATCGACGGCAACCGTCAGACGCACGACTGGATGCGGAAACCAGGCTCCTATGACATCACGCTGGAGAAAATCGCAGTCCTGCACAAGGCTGGCATCAAGGTGGCCATCATGTCCACGGTATCTGCCGTGAATGCGGATCAGATGGAGGAAACTATCGACACGGTGGTGGCACATAAGGCCGATGTCTTTGCCTTCGGCCGATATTGTCCCACCTCGGAAGAGAAGTCGGTGGCGCTGACTCCGCTCCAATACCGGGACGTGCTGGACCGCTGCTGGAAGAAATACCAGGAGTACAAGGACTCCGGGACGTATTTCAATCTGAAGGATCACCTCTGGACGCTGTATCTCTACGAAAACGGCCTCTTCAAGATTCCTGAGGGATTGGACGAGAACCTCGTTTACGACGGCTGCAACTGTGGAAACTGCCATTTTACCATCTGCCCGAACGGTGATGTGATGGCCTGCAGGCGGTTCGACAGCATTGTCGGCAATGTGCTGAAAACCCCACTTTATGACCTTTGGACCGGGCCGGAGATGGAGAAGTACCGTGCGTACGAGAAGTTCGAAAAATGCCGTCATTGCGAGCTCCTGCGTTTCTGTCGAGGTTGCCCGGCCGTCACCTACGGCACCACCCATGACTTTTACGCTCCTGACCCTCAATGTTGGAAAGAAATATGAACATTTTTGAACTGATAAAATACCGTCGATCCATCCGCAAGTACGAAGACCGGCAGATTCCCCGGGAAGACTTGGAGAAGATCATCGAAGCCGGTCTCTACGCGCCCAATGCAGGAGGTGGCCAGCGCAGCATGATTGTGGCGCTCCGCGACCCTGTACTCACGGATGCTGTAGGAAAAATGAACGTGGGCAAACTGGATCGCTCCCGTCTGTCGGGTAACTTCGTGTCCAAGGAGCAACCCAGTATTATCGACGATCCCAGCATCAAAAGCGGCTTCTATGGCGCTCCCACGGTGTGCGTCATCTTTGCCCAAGGCAACTTCCTCTACAGTATTCCTGACTCTTTCTGCTGCGCAGAGAATATGGTTCTGGCCGCCACGGAACTAGGTGTCAGTTCCTGCATCATTGCCCGTGGCGAGGAGACTTTCGATAGCGATTATGGCCACAAACTCATGTTCGACTGGGGCGTTCCGCCGGGATATGTCGCCCGCTGCTTCGTTCTCCTGGGTTACTGCAAAGGTGATTATCCGGCCGAAAAGCCCCGCAAACCAGGACGCGTCAACATCATAGATCCGGAAGATTAGATGTACGCCATCCGCTATACCAAGGGAGGGGAGAAGGACCGCGTCAAACTGATGCGGAGTCCTTATTCCGACATCGCCGCTTCCATCCTCGATCAAATGAAGCAGGACCCGTATTCCAATACGGGCGGAGGACTGGAGAAAGTGGATGACGGCGACATTTTCTATGTACGGCGGATCAGTACCAAGCACAGGCTGGTTTATCAAATAGACGAAGATGCCCATGAGATCCTCATTTGGGAGATGTGGAACCACTATGACCGGATGGGCCAGAAAAAGAAGAAGAGATGATTCTGAACACCGGCGGGCGGACGGATACCGTCCAGTACTATAGCGAGTGGCTGCTGAACCGCTTCCGGGAAGGGTATGTCCTGTCCCGGAATCCGCTGTTCCCGGAAATCGTGAACCGGATCGAACTGAACCCGGATACGCTGGATGTAGTGGTCTTCTGCTCCAAGGATTACAGTCCCATCCTGCCGCGCCTCCACGAGATTTCCGACCGGTTCAACTGCTACTACCACTATACGATTACTGCCTACGGAACGGACATAGAGCCGCGTGTACCTTCCATCGATGACAGTATTCAGACGCTGAAGGCATTGGCCGCCCAGGTGGGACCGGAGAAGATTGCCTGGCGGTACGACCCCGTGCTTCTGACGGAAAAATACACCCTGGAGCGGCATCTGGAAACTTTTGACCGGATGGCCTGTGAACTGACTCCCTACATGGACCGATGCATCTTCTCTTTTGTGGAGATGTACAAGAAATTGGAGGTCAATATGCCGGAACTGAGGCCTGTGTCGGAGCAGGACAAGTTGACGCTTGCCAAGGGGATGGGCGCTATTGCCCGGAAAAACGGCCTGTATCTTCAAACCTGCGCCACGAAGGAGGACTATGAGCCGTTCGGCATCCACCGGAGCGGCTGCATGACGGCGGAGATCTTCTCCAACGCGCTGGGTTTGAGATTCAAGAAAACGGCGCACAAAGGGAACCGCGTCGGGTGCCTTTGCATAGAGAGCAGGGGACTGGGGGACTATAACTCCTGTCCTAACGGTTGCCGCTACTGCTACGCCAACAAAGACCACGCAAAGGCGCTCCAGAATTATCTCACTCACGATCCGACATCGCCGCTACTGCTGGGACATCTGCTGTCGACCGATACCGTCAAGCCGCTGAATCAGGAATCTTTCCTGTCGAAGGAACTCAGTTTGTTCGGTTAATGGCGATTAACGGCTACTTGCCGATGCAGCAAGATATGAACTTTCCAAAGTTATTTCTGCACACGATAAGCATCATTGATTATCAATGAGTTACAAGGGCGATTTGTCGCAGCTGTGACAAAATCGGGCTTTCTGTGACAAATTCTGTG
>Ga0256405_10004805_pt1 | contig 24593 bp, 21 predicted proteins | sample RumenRJG_02DNA_FD_189096 | JGI IMG/M metagenome (GOLD analysis project Ga0256405, IMG submission 189096) | Bovine rumen microbial communities from Lethbridge, Alberta, Canada - RJG_02 | ecosystem: Host-associated > Mammals > Digestive system > Stomach > Rumen | place: Canada: Alberta... | reverse complement strand
GATAGACTAAATAACTATCTTCGCAGGGTTACCAGAAAACACCTTACAAAGATGGAATCTGCCCGTAGCGATTACTTCAGGGTAACACCCGCAGGCTATTCATTTAAAAATGGTGAATTTAAGTTAGCAAACAGAGTGCCGAGGCAGAGAATCGCAGTTCCACTAAAGGATGCGTGCATATTTGACAGGCAGATACTTGTGAAAATATGTACGGACCACGTTGAAATAGATGTTCCGGTTGAAAGAAAACCTAAGAGCCATCCAGATTATGTGAATGCCGTTTATGCGCATATTGGTTCGAGGAACATGATCACGCTTTCAAACGGGCATATATACGGCAAAGACCTTGACACACTTGCAAGCATAGAAACGGACAGACTACTTGAAATAAACAAGGCAAGGAACAAGGTAAGAGATGCACTTGCAAGGGCAAAGGATGATAAAAACGAGCAGAAAGCCCGGCATATTGAGACCAATAATCTTGGTCACAAAAAGTATAAGCGCATGAAAGACCGCGGCAGAGGCATTTCAACCACCTTTATAAATACCGAATTAAATCGGCTTATAAAAGAGGAAAAGCCGGAAAAGATAGTAATTACAAAAAGAGTTATGCATAACGGCAGGATAGAGAATAAGAGCTTTTATAAAACTTCGAATGTGAGACAATCAAGGTCATTTGCTTCTTACATCAGAAAAAGACTTGCCTGTAAATGCAAGGATAACTCGATTGAACTTGTTGAGATCAATTCAAAAGGTACTGGAAGCACTTGCTCTGTATGTGGTGGTGCAGGAAAGTTTATTCCTAATGAGGGCTTTGCATGTTCTGAATGCGGATGCATTACAGATATCGGCCTAAACAGTGCCAGAAATATTGAGAAGAAATATAAGGTTATTTTGTGTAAAGACGAGGACAAGCAAACCTTTTAGGCTTGCTTTACCGAAAGGGCCACGTCAGAGCACATTAACGATAAAGCAAAAAGTCGGCATTATCCGGGGATAACCCATGTAGATGCCAGGACCGGGGCTTTACCCGGAGCGAAGGAAGACCTGTGGTCTTCCAGGGCGAAAGTCCACGCGAATTCTTATGATATTTAGTAAGAAATAGAGAAGGCGGTTGACCGCTGATTTCAAGTGAAGAAATAGGTTTAACTATTAAAAATGAAGTGGGAAGAGTATGTCTTATGAGTTATGGTAAAAGCTTTAATTTAGCACAATTGCATACTGGAAAACCTGTTGTGATATATGGGGCTCAGGCAGTTGCATATACTACATATAAGGCTATAACGAAATTAACAGGATGTACTGTAAAAAACTTTATTGTCAGCAGTAGAGAAGGACAGCCTGATGAACTGGATGGGATTGCTGTTATAGAATTGAAAGAATATGCCAAGAATAATGATGACATGATTTTAGTTGCTACGCCAGAGGATATTCAAGGTTCTATAGCAGGATTACTTGAGGAGAGAGGTATTGACAATTACTTTTTTATAAAATCGAATGAATTTGGAATTTTGCAAAAGGGACTATATCAAGAAAAATCTTATATTGCTGATAATGATGAGCTGGCAGTTGAAGTACTTCAGGCAGTCCATGAAAAAGATAGAAAGTTGACTGGAGAGTATGAAAATCCGTCGTGGATAGTACCTATTCAGGTTGGCGCCACTGGTAGTCAAAAGGTTATAGCTGATATTAGAGATAATACTGGAGATAATATTTCAACTCGTAATAAAAACTATTCAGAGCTTACAGCACTTTATTGGGCATGGAAAAACTCTGATGCAGATATTAAAGGTATCTGTCATTACAGGAGAGTCCCAGATATTCAGTTATCAGATTTGTTAGCATTAGGAGTTGGAAGTGCAGATGTTTTTTTGACATACCCATTGATGTATTACCCTGATATTTCAATGCACCATAAAAGATATATTAACGATAAAGATTGGTTTGTTGTGGAAAATGCATTAAAAGAATATGCACCGGAGTATTACAAAGTACTTGATGAGTGTATGAAACAACAACTGTTTATAAATTACAACATTTTGGTGGCTAGAAAAGAAATATTCGATTCATATTGTGAGTGGCTTTTTCCTTTGCTTTTTAAGATAGGTGAAAATACTGTGCCACCCGAGTCTGAACGACAAGATAGATATATGGGATATATAGGTGAGACACTTTGCACCTTATATTTTATGAAAAATAATAGTATTAAAACCAGATACTGCAGTTGTCTTATGAGGACATAAAAAGCAGAATAACAGGTTGAGTAAGATTATGTCGAGGATACGGAAAAAAGATTTATTAGAGATAGTAAAACAATTGCAGGATGTTAATGAGCAGATTGACAAGAAGGGAAGTCTGATAGATGGATTAGATCTTGCTGAATGCCAGGAATTAGCTGCTAAATTAGGCGAGTTTATAGAAAATAAGTATTCAGGCGAAGATTTGGTTGAAAGTGTTAATACCATTATTCATGGTCTGGAGGATTATTGTGAGTTTATTTATCGGATGAGCCTCGCGGAGAACTTATCAGATGTAAATAAACTGCATAAATTAAGCAAAAAAATACGGCTAACGCTTGTTAATGTAAGCAATGCATTAAAAAATGATTTACCGTCTGATCGTAAACAAGTAGTCTTTTTACCATACAAAGCCTCTATGTGGGATTCGCTTGAAAGCATTTGGATGGAAGCACATAAAGACCCTGAAGTAGACGATTTTGTAATCCCTATCCCTTATTTTGACAGAAATCCGGATGGAACATTTGCAGAGATGCATTATGAAGGAGATCAGTATCCTGATTACGTTTCTATAACTGATTGGCAGAAATATAGCATTCCGGATGAGAAGCCGGATGTGATATTTATCCATAACCCGTATGACGATTGCAATTACGTTACAAGTGTGCATCCTGCATTTTACAGTAGAGAATTGAAGAAGTGGACAGAGTGTTTAGTGTATGTGCCTTATTTTGTGTTGGATGGAACATACATTGGAAAGGAAATGACTACAGCACCTGCCTGCTTTAATGCTGATTATATAGTGTGCCTAAATGAATATGAAGAAAAAAGGTATATAGAGGATATTTCAGAATGCTTAAATCATAAAAGCATAAGACCTAAATTATTGCCATATGGGTCGCCTAAATTTGATGCTATGAGAAATTTATCAGATGATTATGTGAAGATTCCAGATGAATGGAAAGATGTAGTAGCATTAAAAAAACCTGAATATATTGTATTTTACAACAGTTCAGTAGGCTCTTTGTTAAGAGCAGATGTAGATTCATATCTTAATTCCTTTATTGATATAGTTAATGTATGTAATCAGAATTCAATATTAGTAATTTGGAGACCACATCCTTTGATGGAGGCAACGTTGAAATCAATGAGAGGGAGTTATTATGAAAAATATAAGGGGATAAAAAAGCAATTTATAGAAAAACATATTGGTATATTAGACGAAACATCGGATATGCATACTGTAATGTTTTTGAGTGATATTTATTTAGGTGATATTAGTTCATTGATGCCTCTATATGTTTCTACTGGTAAGCCTGTGATTATTTTTGAAGAAGTACGTGGAAGAGCACTTATCTATAAAAATGCTACTAATAATAAAAATAATAGAATATTAAAAAAGGTATGTAGAATAATTGATAAGGAGCAAATTGAGTGGGAAATGTCATTTTCATTAGGAATTATTGATTCAGGAAAGGTTATTTATAAACGGGTTTTAAGTGAATGATAAGAATTCTCGTATTTGGAACAGGTGATATATATCAGCACTATAAAAATCTTTTAAAAGAACAGATAATTTGTTTTATTGATAACGATGAGACAAAAATAGGAAAGTATATTGATGGTAAATTGATAGTTTCACCAGAAAAGGGAATCAAATATCAATATGAGAGAATTTACATATTAAGCGTTTACTATAGGGAAATGAAAGAGCAACTCATTAGGCTTGGAGTTGATTCTGACATCATATATAATCCTTTAGAAGTAAAGAAGATTTTAAAAGATAGATATAATAAATCCAGTATGAAGAGTAGTTGTAAGCACTTATATAACCCAATAAGTACTAATAAAGAAAAAATTTTATTTCTAACGCCAGACCTTAATTATAATGGTGCTTTAGTTGCTTTATTTGCGGCCATGAGAAGCTGTCTTGAAGCTGGTTTTGATGTCATTGTTGGAGCAATGCAATCGGGAAATGCCAAGGATTTTTTGATAAATTCATTACAGGTAAAGATTGTTGTTGATCCATATATTGTTTTAAGTACCATGGATGAAATGGACTGGGTTGATAAGTTTGATATAGTAATTTGCAATACGGTATTATTTAGTGATTTTTTGTACAAAAGAAATTTTGATACTAAGGTAATCTGGTGGCTACATGATCCTAAGTATATATATGAAAATATAAATAGAGATTTACTTAAAAAAATAAACTTTACGAATTTATTAGTTTATGCTGCTGGAGAGGTAGCTAAGCAAACCTTTATAGAATATTCACATTATTGTAATGTGGAAGTTCTTTTATTTGGACTGGATGATAGAAAAGATTTTAATAAGTTAGAAAAAACAGTTTCTAAAAGAAATTTTACTTTTCTGACAGCTGGTAATATTCAGAACTGGAAGGGACAAGATCTTTTTGCTGAGGCGGCTGCGAAGACTATTGATTGGATGAGAGATAATAGTGAGGAAGAAGAAATCGATTTTATTATAGTTGGAAATGATAATAATGGATTTGCGAATGCACTAAAGTCTAAGTATCATGAATACCCTCAAATAAAATTTATTGGGGCACGTACTCATGATTATTTAATGGATAAATATAGTGATATAGATGTTTATTGTTGCACATCTAGGCAAGAAACAATGAGTATAACATCAGTAGAGGCAATGATGATGGAACGAACTTGTATAGTGAGTAGTGCAGCCGGTATAGCAGAATATATTTCGGATGGGATAGATGGCATGATATTTGAGTCAGAGAATGTGGATTCATTAGTATCAAAGATGTTATGGTGCATAAATAATAAAAATAAAATCAGTACTATGGGAGTGAAAGCAAGGAATATATTTGTAGAGAATTTTTCATACCCAAAATTTAGTGAAAAGTTTTTAGACATAGTTAAAAATATGTAGCGGGTGAAAAAGGAAATAATGTATAAAAATATGGACTTAGATTGTAAACACATCAAAAAGATTAAAGAAATACTTTTTGCACTTAAGCAAAATAATTTTTGTATTGATTTATGGGGGTATGGGACAAAAGCTGAAACATTCATGGAATTGATGGGGACAGATTTATATTTAATCGATAAAGTGATAGACACAGATAAAGAAAAACAGGGTAAGTGTTTGACTTCAGGATTAATAGTTTTATCTCCTGAACAGGTTGAGGTTTCAGATTTAATATTGCTAATACAAAATATTCGAGGCTCGGTATGTTTTACTTTGACTGATCAAGAGCTTAAAGCAAGAGAATTTAAAATAATTTCTGTAGAAGAGCTTGTTAAAGAAAAAGTTTTGCTTGAAGACATAATTTCAGGGAAAGCTTTTAAACATCATTTGTATTATGAGGAATGGATTAATGATTAGTGTTGTTTTGCCAACATATAACGGTGAAAGATACATAAAGGATTCTATTGATAGTATATTAAATCAGACATATGCTGATTTTGAACTGATTATTGTTGATGATTGTTCAACAGATGAGACTGGTAATATTTTAGAAAATTATAAAAGAAAAGATAATCGTATAAAAGTTATACATAATCAAGTAAATATGAATTTACCTAAGAGTCTTAATATAGGTTTTAAGCATGCAAGAGGGGAATTTTACACATGGACTTCAGACGATAACATCTTTCATCCTATCGCACTTGAAACATTAGCTTCAAAGATATTAGATGAAAATGTTGATTTAGTCTTTTCGGATTATAAATTGATTGATGAGGATGGATATGTCTTAGGAGAAATGCCAATGGGACCTACTGAGAAATTGCCGCGCGATGATGTTATAGGCGCATGCTTTTTATACAAAAATACTGTAGATAGGAAGATTGGCGGTTATAATGAAGAGCTTTTTGGGGTGGAAGATTACGATTTCTTTTTAAGGGCATATAGATATTTTAATTTTTATCATATCAGTCAACCTCTTTATTATTATAGGATACATTCGAAATCACTAACGAGTACAAAAAGAAGAACCATTTTAGAAAGAGGAATTAAAGTAAGAGAAGATAATGTTGCTTTTATAAATAATACAGAAATAAAATTGTCTGTTATAGAGCGGATTAATTCAATGAAAAAAGAACTGGAAGACATGTAGGTAGAGACATATGAGTAAGAGGATAGTTTTATTTGGAGCCGGAAATTTTGGTAAGACTGCACTGGATATTGTAGGAAAAGATTTAATAGATTATTTTATTGATAATGATAGCACAAGGGAGGGCTCTGTTATAGAGGGAATCCCTGTTAGATTTATAGGAAATGTTTCGGTAGAAGAGCTTAAAAAACATCATTTGATAATAACGGTTTCAAGAAAATATTTGGCAGAGCTTGAAAGGCAGATTCAGGAGCTCGGTATCACAGACTATGAAAAATATGTTGATATCATGAGAAAAGTTGGAAGGGACAGGATTGAAAATCGTCCAGACAATTTGGCATCTTATAACAAAGCTATTGAGTGGATAAAAAATAACACGATAAGCGAAAATATTGGAAAGTCTATTATAAACTCTTCAACTTTCAAAGCTGGATATCCTGAAGTTACGGGATATTATATACCGACACTTATAAGGTGGGGGTATAGGGATATCGCAGAGCAGTATGCAGATTGGCTAGTATCAATTCAAAGAGAAGATGGAGCAATTCTTAATACTGCTGGAGAATATGGATATGTATTCGATACCGCTCAAGTTCTTAAAGGCTTGCTTGCAGCGAAGAGGGTATTTGGAAATAAATATGATAGTGCCATAATCAAAGGCTGTGAATGGATACTTTCAAATATGCAGTCAGATGGGCGCTTAACAACCCCTAATATGAGCGATTGGGGTGAGGATGCGAGTCTTGAACTTATTCATATATATTGTTTATCTCCTATAAGAGAAGCAGCTGAAGTGTTTGATAAAAATAAATGGCGTGATGACGCTAAAAAAATATGGATATACTACAAAGAAAAACACCTTGAAGATATTCTTGAATTTAAGCGCTTGATCCATTTTCATGCGTATCTGATGGAAGCACTTCTTGATATTGGAGAATTTGATCTTGCAAGAGAAGGAATGAAAAAGCTTGAAGGATATGAAGATACTTTAGGATATGTACCTGCGTATTCTGACAAAAGATGGATTTGCTCAACCGGACTTTTTCAGTTAGCAATCGTTTGGTATCGCTTGGGAGACATAGAAAGAGGTAATAAAGTATTTGATTATTGTCTTAGGTTTCAAAATGAATCAGGTGGATGGTTTGGAAGCTACATGACACCACTTGCAGATAAAAACAGCGAAGAAAATGATTATTTTTCTGGTTCGGAAATCAGCTGGGCTAATAAATTTTTCCTTGATGCGCTTTATCACAAAAATAAAGCTGAATGTGAAATATCATCGCCAGATTTTCAAGGTGGGTTGATAGATAAGAATGATGGAAGATACCAGGTTGTAGAATCAGTAATAAGAGATTATATTTCTGAAAGAAACAAAAGAGAAAGTGAATTAAAGGTTCTCGATGCCGGTTGCAGTGCTGGCAGGTATCTTAAAAATTTACATGAAAGATTTGTGGATATACAATTATTTGGCTCGGATATTTCGGAGACAGTACTTGGTAAACTACCAGAATATGTGGAGGCAAAGCTTGGTACCCTTACTTCTTTGCCGTACGATGAAAATAGTATCGATATATTGTTTTCATGCGAAGCTGTAGAACATGCTGTGGATTTAAAGAGTGCAGTTAAAGAAATGGCAAGAGTAGTGAAACCGGGAGGCATAATACTGGTAATTGATAAGAATACCGAAGCTTTGGGTGAAATGGAGATTGGTGCATGGAAACAGTGGCTTGATAAAGAGAGATTTAAAAGACTTCTCTCTGATTATTGTTCAGTGGTAAAGCTTGTCGAAGATATTTCATATGATGGAATATCTGGAGATACTTTTTGTGCATGGATTGGCAGAAAAGAATAAGATAGAGTATGTATTTCCTTTTGTGACATATTTCATGCTTATTTAGTCTATATAGAGGAATAAATGGATATCAATAAAGAATTAAAGGACCTGATGACTGACTTTCCCTTTTCGTTTGATGCTAAAAAGGAATGCGAAAAGATATATAGGGAGATATACAGCATTATAGATTGTATTTCAGAACAAGATCAGGTTCTTATTAGAGGTGCTGGCGAGCATACTGAGGAACTATTACGAATTTTTAATGATTGCGGGAAAAAGAATAATATTGTAGCAATTATTGATGATAGGTTGTCAGGTACTATAATTGAAGGGATAACCGTTAATCCAGTTACCTTTCAAGAAAAAGTTTTTTTTAATATTGTTTTATTATCGTCATTTTCATACGAAAAAGAAATGAAATGTGAGTATGTAAATGATAATGTTGAGATAATAGCTATATATGAAGAACTTGAAAAGAGAGGTATTAAATTACTTGCACCATTCTATAAATATACTGAATATGGATATATGCTTCCACTTACATACTTTTATAATTATCGCAAGGATAATGATAAAGCTTCATTAGAAAGCCTGATAGGTGCACTTTTAAATATTAAGGATTTTTTAAATGCCGAGAAATATATCAATGAATATATAAAAAGAAGCTTTGATGGGTTAGATGTTTTAAAAAGATTTTTATCTGCATGGAAAGATCTTGATATAAAGATAAAAAAAGAATTGAGCTTAAAAAAAGATATTTTATGGTATTGGACTGATGCTGTAGATTTTGAAAATGTCAAATTACTGCCACAAATATATCAATATAAGGATAAGGGGATTTTTTTTAATAATGCCTATTCCGTTGCTGCATATACTACAGAAGCAACTAGAGCAATATTTGATGGTTTTTATCCAATTGATGATTATAAGGCCTATGACAATCCAATTAATGGAAAGAATAGTCGACTGTTGCAGGTACTTAAAAGCAATAATTATGATTTTATTTATGTTGGATATGATGATTCTCAAAAAATAGCGGAAGAGTATACTAAATCAATTGATGGCGTGACTAATTTTACGACTAAGCCTGATACTGCGAGTACATTGCTTTTATGGTTGGTTCTTAGAGAATCTCTATTAAGAAAAAGATCAGGGTGCTATCTTTGTCATATTTTACCTGAATCACATGATGGAAACTGCTTTGACGATACAATTGAATATTGTTATCAAAAAAGATTAGGCTATTGCGAACAAACAGTTAATGCATTTAATTATATTGATAAACAGATATATTTTTACAATGCTTTTTGGAATGATGATAATATCAGAATTTTTATGAGCGATCACGGAAGTCATATCTTGAATCCTAATACTATGAATTTTGTTGATTCTAAAGTGCATTCATATCTTATCATAACTGGTGAAGGTATACCTGCTATTAATGAAGATAGAATATTTAGTTATACGAAATTTGCAGAGTTATTTATTTATTTGTTTAAAGGTTGTTCGAGTAATTACAATAAAATCTTTAGTGATTATGCTAAATTACAAGATTATGATTATAAATCTTTATCAGGTGTGATCGCCTTTATTAATGCAGATAACAAAGAAAAGGGACTTGCTTTTAGACAGGTTATAACGAAACATGATAGGTATATAGTTCTTGGTAATGGTAAAGAGTTATATTATTTAAATTCTGATCTTGACAAGAATTTATTCTTTGATAAGAAGTTTTACGGAAGAATAGAAGAGTTGAGAAAGATATGTGGGAATTATTTTATCGATGTTTGGAAAAACGAGGATTTCGTGAATTCGCGTAAGTTATATGAGTAAGTATAGTAAACGAATTAAAGAATTGCGGATAGAGCTTATTCTATCCAGCAATATTTATTTCGTTTACGATAAAAGATTGAATATCTATAAAAATTAACAAGGATGGGGCAAAGTATGAGAGTATATGATTGTTTTATATATTTTAACGAATTGAATTTGTTGAAAATAAGATTATGGCTATTAAGAGATATTGCAGATAAATTTGTAATTGTAGAATGTACTAAAGATCATCACGGCAATGATAAAAAGAGCATGTTAGATTTAAATGATGAATTTTTACGTGTTTATAAAGACAAAATTATTCATATTATTGTCGAAGATCTGCCGAATGTTTTTTTTTGGGGGGGGAAAAGACGAAGATTGGACAATAGAAAATTACCAGCGAATGTCAATATTAAGAGGAATTTCAAACTGCAAACCAGATGATATTATTATGATCTCAGACGTGGATGAAATTCCGGATCCCGATATTGTTTCAGGTTTATTACATAATAAAGTTGACTGCCTGATAAATGAGCATTTTGGTATTCGGCGCATTTCACGGCAAATAAAAAGACTAGAGTCTGTTTACGGGGAAAATTGGTACGAAATAAACAAAAGCTGCAGAAATATCCTGGAGTATGGCCCATTAGTACTTAATCAAAAGTTTTATTACTATTATATGAATTGTGAATGCAATGAACCATGGTATGGAACAGTGGTATGTCTTTTTAAAAATATATCTAATCCACAACTTTTAAGAAATCAAAGGAACAGGTTACCCTTTATTAAAAATGCAGGTTGGCATTTTTCTTATCTAGGCGGGAAAGACAGAATTTTAGAAAAATTAAACGCAATAGTAGAGGGAGGTCTTATAAAAAAGAATCCTTTGCTGAGTAAAGGCTATTCTCTTGATGAACTGGTTGAATACTGCATTGATAATGGAATAGATCTTTTTGGAAGAGAAGGTATGGATTTTAAATTTATTGCTTCTTCTCAAATAGGTTTGCCGGCTGAGGCTTTTAAACATTTTTCCTTTGTAGATTTAGGACTTATCAAGGAGAAAAATAGATGATTGAATACTTAAAAAAAAAGATTTGCGAAGGGAAAAAAGTATTTATATTCGGAATAGGTGAAATAGGGACTCGTGTAAGTGAGTGTTTATCAATGGCAGGGGTTCTATATAGTGGCTTTTTTGACAATTCTTTGCCTCAAGGAGGTGTCTACAAGCAAAAGGTGGTTTATCCTTTAAGTTTCTTAAGTAATGGTCAACAGGAAGATTTTATTGTTATTATTGCAGTTGCAGATCAAGCGGATATTATTAAGCAATTGGATGGATTAAAACTGTTTGAGATAATCAATTATGGATTATTACCCTCTACTCATTATAATAATTTTCCTAAACTTAGTTTTAATGTATCTGAAGATCCATTTGTTACAATTGTAATTACAGCATTTAATTCATGGTTAAGTACATATGAATGCATGAAATCATTGCATGATAACGATATACAATATAAATATGAAATAATATTTGTTGATAATAAATCAATAGATGAAGTTAGAAATGCTGATAATTATTTTGAAAACATAAGAATAATTCATAATGATGAAAACTTAGGGTATTTGCGAGCGATCAACAAAGGTGTGGGCTTAGCAAATAAAAAAAGTAAATATATCATATTATTGCAAAATGACATTATTCTTACGAAAAAAGGAACAATCAATAAAATGATTGATAAAATGGAAAGCGACAGTATTATAGGTGCTTTAACAGGCAAGTACTGGCATCCAAATGATAATATGTGGTATACAGCGGGAATTTACAATTCTGGATCTATAGATGCAAAGTTGATTTCTCCTGTATCACCAGAAACAGAGGTTGATTATTTGATGCCAGCCTTGATTGCTATTAGAAAAAAATTGTGGGATATAATTGGTGGATATGATGAGGCATTTCTTCCAACATATTATGATGATAACGATTTTTGTTTGAATGTTATTGAAAATGGATTTAAGTGTGTTTATTTTCCTGAGATTGAATGTGTGCACTATCATGATTTGGGTTTTGCCCAAGAAAGACGCAAAGGTGATTTAGAGCGCATTTTTAAAAATAATGGTGAAAAGTTTTATAAAAAACATAGGAAATATCTAGACAAATGACATATTTATTAATTATTTGCTTTTTAGTCATATGAGCTATGTTGCTAAATATCACAAACTTGTTATTACTTTTCGCATGAATAAGAGGTATAAGCGAGGAATTCCTTGAGAGGTGTGTTATGAAAATAGTAGTCTGGGGGACTGGATATTGTGCAGATTTTTGTATATGGCCTGAAAGCCTAAAAATTGGGGGAGATGTAGTGGCTTTTGTTGATAATAATGTTTCATTGAAGTTTTTCAAAAAAGTACCCGTTATAAATGCGCATCAAATTCGAAAACGAAACTTGATGCAAAACAACAAAGATCATCTTAAAGCCTCAATTTGTACTTATCATAAAAAAGATGATTTTATTTCTATTAAAAATTTTATGGAATCATTTGGATATATAACATCCTGCAGCAATGGATATATGGCTTATATTTATGGAAGGGATTTTTGGAAAATTTTGATTTAAGGAAAGGAATATTATATGCAGATCCTATATATTAAGATTTGCGTTTAATGAAGTGAGCTTAAGGAGAAATGATATTAGAATGAAAGCTCTTATTTTAAACTCAGGATTAGGAACACGTATGGGAAAGATTGTTTCAGATCATCCAAAGTGCATGACAAAGATCAGCCCAAACGAAACGATTTTAAGTAGACAATTAAATCAGATTGTTGATGCAGGAATACACGAGGTAGTAGTTACTACCGGATTTTTAGAGGATGTTTTAATTAAATACTGTGAGTCATTAAAACTTCCTTTGAAAATCACTTTTGTTAATAACGCGGATTATAAGGATACAAACTATATCTATTCTATATATTGTGCCAGAAAGTTTTTAGAGGATACTGATATTCTTTTTATGCATGGGGATCTTGTATTTGAAAATCAAGTGCTTGATGCTATGTTGGACTATGAGGGCAGTTGTATGGCAGTGTCCTCTACAGTACCTTTACCTAAAAAAGATTTTAAGGCTATTGTTGATAATAGACGTGTATACGGGGTTGGGATTGACTTTTTTGATGATGCATTATCAGCTCAACCATTATATAAATTAACCTCATCTGATTGGATGACGTGGCTAAAAAGAATAATTTACTTTTGTGAATCAGGTTTAGAAAGTAAAATTAAATGTTATGCTGAAGAAGCTTTAAACGAAATAATTAAAGAAATTAATATTTTCCCGCTTGATATTAGAAATTTACTATGCAATGAGATAGATGATGAAAAAGACCTAAACTTTGTTAGTAACAGAGTTCTTGAGGTTGAAAATAGAATAGTCTATATGGCTTTTTCAACGGATATTTTACATGGTGGACACATTTCAATCATAAAAAAAGCGTCAAGGTTAGGAAGACTTTATGTTGGAATTTTTTCAGATAATGCAGTAGCTAGTTATAAAAGATTTCCAATAGTGCCATTTGAAGAAAGAAAAGCATTATTTGAAAATATAAAAGGTGTTGAAAAGGTTATTGAGCAGGATTCACTTTCTTATAAAGGTGTTCTTAAAAAATTAAAGCCAGATATTGTTGTCCATGGAGATGATTGGAAAACTGGTTTTCAAAAACCTGTCAGAGATGAAGTTATAGAAGTGCTTGATTCGTATGGAGGTAAGCTTATTGAGTTCCCTTACGCTGATGATATAAAGTATAGAGAAGTCGAGAAAAGAACTCGGCTTGAACTATCTTTACCTGATAATAGAAGGGGAAGATTAAGAAAACTTATTTCTATGAAAGGACTTGTTACTTTTATGGAAGCTCATGATGGCATAAGTGGTTTGATTGTTGAAAATACCGTTGTTCGTCAGAACGGAGCCACTTATCAATTTGATGGTATGTGGGTTTCAAGTCTTTGTGATAGTACTGCTAAGGGAAAACCTGATATAGAACTTGTAGATATGACAAGTAGGTTTAGAACAATCGATGATCTTACAGAAGTAACTACCAAACCGATTATTTTTGATGGCGATACAGGAGGACTCACTGAACATTTTGGATATACGGTTAGATCTCTTGAGAAGCTTGGTGTTTCTGCAGTTATTATAGAAGATAAGAAAGGGTTGAAGAAAAATAGCCTTTTTGGTACTGAGGTGCAACAAACGCAGGCAACTATAGAGGAATTTTCTGAAAAAATAAGAGTTGGAAAAAGAGCACAGAAGTCTGTGGATTTTATGATCATTGCGCGAATTGAAAGCCTCATACTTGAAAAAGGCATGGAAGATGCATTGGCTAGAGCCTTTGCTTTTATTAAAGCTGGTGCAGATGGGATTATGATACACAGCAGACGTAGTGAACCAGATGAAATCATTGAATTTATAAAGAAATTTAGAGCCAAGGACAGCAGTACACCTTTAGTAATTGTTCCTACATCATTTGACAGTGTAAAAGAGTCAGAATGGAAGAACTTGGGCGTCAATATTGTGATATATGCAAATCAGTTAATGCGTGCTGAGGTTCCAGCTATGAAAGTAACGGCAGAGGAGATTCTTAGTAGCCATAGGGCAATGGAAGCTGATAGCCATTTAATGGGATTTAAGGATATAATCCGGTTAATACCTGACACTTTATGAAGGAATGGAAAAAATGAATTTTCAGAATATATTACATGCTGATAATGCCTCCTATAAAGAGTTTGATGATTTTTTAAGAAAATCTAGAATTCAAAAAATATTTTTGGTTTGTGGTAATTCCTCTAAACAACTTGATATTGGGAAACACATTAGAAATTTGCCATCAAAACTTGGCATCGGGGTGGAATATTTTTCTGAATATACGCCAAATCCGGATTTAAATTCTGTAATGAGAGGAATAGAACAGTTTAAAAAATCTGATGCTGATCTTATAGTGGCATTGGGAGGTGGTTCTGCTATTGATGTTGCAAAATGCATCAAGATCTGGCCATATTTCTACAGCGAAAAACAGATAAACAATGATTTACCATTATTAGCAATACCAACAACGGCGGGAACTGGTTCGGAGTCAACACATTTTGCTGTTATTTATAAAAATGGTGTAACACAGTCTATAGAGGATGAAAATATTCTCCCTACAGCTGTTCTATTTGATCCAGGTGCATTGGTTACTTTGCCTATATATCAAAGGAAATCTACAATGCTTGATGCTTTGAGCCATTCCTTGGAATCTTACTGGTCTGTAAACAGTACTGGATTGAGTCGAGGCTATTCATCAGAAGCAATTAGAGCAATTTTTTCTAATGCAGGATCATACGTTAAAAATGAGGATATTGGAAATCGAAATATGCTTATGGCGGCTAATATGGCTGGAAAGGCTATAAACATTACAAAAACAACAGCGGGTCATGCAATGTCCTATAAGTTAACTGGATTATATGGGATAAGCCATGGACATGCAGCTGGTCTTGTAAATACTGTACTTTTTCCGTGGATGATTAAAAATATGGACAAATGTTGTGATTCACGCGGGAAAATGTTTTTGGAGAATATATTCTATAAGATAGCTAAGGATATGGGGTGTGATACGCCAAAAGATGCAGCTGAGAAACTAAAAAGATTTTATAAAAGTCTTTTACTTGATAAACCTCAAATTTTAGAAAGAGATTTTAAGATTCTTAAAGAATCTGTTAATAACGATAGATTAAGTAATACACCCGTATTTATGTCTGATGAGGATATTGATATGATTTATCATGAGCTTCTTTGAAACTGATTAATTATGATTTGAATTAAAAAATGGCTAATAAACAATGAAAAGAATAATGCTTGTCTTTGGAACTCGTCCCGAAGCAATAAAAATGTGTCCGCTTGTTAATGAATTGAAAACAAGGAGAGATATAAAGACAATTGTTTGTGTGACTGGTCAGCATCGTCAGATGCTTGACGTTGTATTGGAAGCTTTTAATGTTAAACCAGATTATGATTTATCTGTTATGAAAGAAGATCAAACGCTTTTTGATATAACAATTAATGTAATGAATGGTTTAAAAGATGTGTTTATGAAAGAAAAACCTGATGTTGTCCTTGTACATGGCGACACTACAACTACTTTTGCAGCGGCACTTACTTGTTTTTATCTGAAAATTCCGGTGGGGCATGTCGAAGCAGGACTCAGAACTTATAATACAGCATCACCTTATCCCGAGGAATTTAATAGAGAGGCAGTTAGTATAATTTCATCTTATAATTTTGCTCCAACAAATTTAAGCTATGAGAACTTAATCAGGGAAGGAAAAAGTAAGGATAGTATTTGGATTACAGGAAATACGGCTTGTGATGCACTGAGAACAACGGTGAAAGAGTCCTATTCTAATCCCCTGTTTGATTGGATAGGTGATAATCGTCTTATACTTATTACTGCTCATCGCCGAGAGAACCTCGGTGAACCTATGGTGAGAATGTTTAAGGCTATTAAGCGTGTACTCGATGAGCATAATGATGTGAGGGCTGTATATCCGATTCATATGAATCCTGTTGTCCGTGAAACAGCCAGTACTGTATTTGGTACAGATGACAGAATAAGAATTATAGAGCCATTAAATGTTTTGGATTTTCACAATTTTATGAAAAAGGCGTATCTTATTTTGACTGATTCAGGTGGAATTCAGGAAGAAGCACCAAGCCTCGGTAAGCCTGTACTTGTTATGCGTGATAACACAGAAAGACCTGAAGGTGTTGAAGCGGGTACATTAAAGCTAGTTGGAACAGAGGAAGAGACTATTTATAGAGAGTTTACTAATCTATTGAATGATGAATCGTCCTATGAAAAGATGAGTAGAGCCTCTAATCCTTATGGTGATGGACATGCCTGTGAGAGAATCGCGGATATAGTTCAGTTTGGTAAAATCATGCCAGAACATTTGTACGAACTTTAGAAATTATAAAGAAAACTACAAATTTATATAGTAAATGAAATAAATAATTTCTTTTACGATACACGTTGCTCAGAAATAATGCTGGATAGAGCAAGCTCTATCCGCAATTATTTTCTTCGCTTACTATAAAATAAGACTGTTTTGTATGAAATGTTAATAATTTATCTTTTTCTGAGTTAAGTATAGGTATATTGAGGCAAACTCACAGTGTTGATGAAATTTTTAATAGAGGAATTTATCCAATGAATATAAAAACTTTTCTTGATATACTTGGAACAGACTTTTATACAGGAGTTCCTGATAGTCAGTTAAAAGCATTATGTAATTACTTGATATACACTTATGGAGCAGTGAATGCAAAACACCATATTATTGCCGCTAATGAAGGTAACGCGACAGCTGTAGCTGCAGGATATCATCTGGCAACAGGACGGGTTCCTGTTGTTTATATGCAAAATTCCGGAGAAGGAAATGTGATAAATCCAGTTGCTTCTTTGTGTAATGATCATGTTTACGGAATTCCGATGATTTTTATTGTTGGATGGCGCGGTGAACCTGGAACTCATGACGAACCACAACATATTTATCAGGGAATGATCACTGATAAATTATTAGAAGTGATGGATATAAAGTATTTTGTTATAAAGAAGTCAACTCTTGAAAGTGACATATGTGACATAATGCGCTCGTTTAAGCCACAGCTTGAAGCCGGTAAACAGGTTGCTTTTGTTGTAGAAAAAGATGCTCTTACTTTTGACGTTAAATTCGAATACAGAAATGATTATTTAATGAAGCGTGAGGAAGTCATAAGTCATATTATCAGTGTAAGCGGTGATGATCCAATAATTTCCACTACAGGAAAGGCAAGCCGTGAACTGTTTGAAATACGTGAAAGAAACAGACAGAGTCATTCCAATGATTTTTTAACCGTTGGCTCGATGGGTCATACTTCATCAATTGCTCTTGGGATAGCATTAAATAGACCGGATAAGAAGGTATGGTGCATTGATGGAGATGGGGCGTTACTGATGCATATGGGAGCTTTGCCTGTTATAGCCGAGCTTGCCCCAAAGAATCTGGTACATATCGTTATAAATAACGAAGCACATGAGTCAGTCGGAGGTCAACCAAATGCGATGAAAGGGATACAGATAGCTGATATTGCAAAAGCATGCGGGTATAAGAATTCTGTGGCGGTTGAAAATTTTGCTGATTTGGATAATGAACTTCAAATTGCAAAGAAAAAGAACGAATTATCTTTGATAGAGATAAAGACGGCTATTGGTGCGAGAACGAACCTTGGCAGACCAACGATAAGTGCTGTTGATAATAAGAGTAATTTTATGAATTTGTTGAGTTAAAGTTTTATGTAAAACAACAAAACTTTCCAATTTTTAAAGAAGATGGGAAATCTATTATGAATGAATGTAATATATATATGCACTTAGTCTAAGCACAATTTTATCTGTAGTGAAGGCTATAAAATTATTTCTAATGGAAAAACGGGTTAATTATACAAATGATGATTCTTGGGACAGGTTTCTTGCTTTTTTGGGGGAAAGATTATTTAGTCTATACGTTTTTCACAACAAGAAAAAAGTTAGAGAAGTACCTATGCTGGTTGTAAATATCCCTGACAATCATGATTATGATTTATTATATCTATGTTATAGATATAATTATAATCAAGATGCTATGCCGAATATTTGTATAAGTAAATACAATAAAAATGTTAAGAATTTATATAATGTTGTTAAAGAAAAAAATTTTATTTATGGTGCGGGAGCATACGGACAAGCGCTAGCGAGATTGCTCTTGCATTTAAATATTTCATTTAGTGTGTTTATTGTCAGTAAGAAATATGTTGATGAGGTTTAGGGTTATCCTGTTTTTTCTGCAGATGAGTTTGAACCGGATAAATGTACTGAAGTTATTGTTTCTATGATAGTACGTAAAGATCAGGAATACTGTGCCAATGTCATAAAAAAGAAGGGTGGTTCAGCGATAATATTAAATGAGTTGACTGAGCAATACTTAGATGAAAAGGCAACAGCAAATTGATATCATGGGGTATTTTATGAAAGTTGTGTTACTAGCAGGAGGTTTAGGAACAAGAATATCTGAAGAATCTGAATATCGTCCGAAACCAATGGTTGAAATAGGTGGAATGCCGATTATTTGGCACATTATGAAAGAATATAGCTATTATGGGTTTAATGAGTTTATTATTTGTGCCGGTTATAAACAGCATATGATAAAGGAATGGTTTGCAGATTATTTCTTACATACTTCAGATATCACATTTAATTTTAAACATGGGAATGAAATAATTATTCACGACCAAAAGACAGAGCCATGGGAGGTTACGGTGGTGGATACTGGGCTTGATACGATGACGGGTGGACGTATAAAGCGGGTAAGAGAATATATAGGTAATGAACCTTTTATGATGACATACGGCGATGGTGTTTGCGATGTGAACATATCTGAATTGATTAAATATCATAAGAATCATGGTAAATTAGCAACTCTTACAGCTGTTGTAATGAAACAAGATAAGGGAGTGCTTAATATTGGTCCAGATCATGTTGTGTCGTCATTCAGAGAAAAATCTGTAAATGATGGTTTACCAATTAATGCAGGATACATGGTTCTCGAACCAGATGTGATCAATTATATCGATGGAGATAACACGAGTTTTGAAAGAGAACCTTTAGAAAAGATTGCATCAGAAGGTCAGCTGGTATCATATATTCACACTGGATTCTGGCAGTGTATGGATACAAAAAAAGAACAGGATCTCTTAGAATCATTATGGCAGACAGGCAATGCACCATGGAAGTTATGGAAATAGGTAGGATATATATGGAACTTAACTCACATGATATTTTTTCAGAAATTAAGATAATTGATAATTTTGCTATGTTTGATGAACGCGGAAGATTTATCAAAATATATAATGCTAATGAGTTTGACAAACTTGGTATTAATTTCAGTACTAGGGAGACATATTATTCAGTTTCGAATAAAGATGTTATAAGAGGGATGCATTTTCAAGCTCCTCCATATGAACATGATAAGATAGTTCATGTGTTAAAGGGCGAAATAATAGATGTAATTGTTGACATCAGAAAGGGGAGCCCCAATTACAAAAAATGCATTTCAATACATCTTTCTGCAACGAAACCAAAATCGATATACATTCCAATAGGGTTTGCACATGGTTTCAAGTGTCTTGAGAATGATACAATAATGCTTTATAACGTTTCATCAGTGTACAATAGAGATTGTGATGCTGGAATTTTGTGGAACAGTATTGATTATGACTGGAATATTTCGAATCCGATTGTTAACAGTCGTGATTCCTCGTTTTGTGGATTAGATGAATTTGAGTCTCCCTTTTGAAGCAATCTGATGGAATATTGGAGGTTGTCATATGGCAAAACCAGTGACGGTATTTGTAACAGGCGGAACGGGATTTATTGGACAGAAATGTATTAAACACTTGGTTGAGGATGGCTCGGATGTTAGGATCATTATCTTGACAAGAAAATGGATACCAAGTGATGAGAATGTAACCTATATTAAAGGTGAAATTTCTGATAATAGGCTTATTTCAAAAGTAATGTCTGAATATCATCCCGATGTTATGCTTCATCTTGCTTGGAATGTAAAAAATCGTGGGTATGAAAAGAACGATGAAAATATCGAGTGGGTAAAATGGAGTCGAAACACAGTTCAGACATTTCTTGAGAATGGTGGTAGAAATCTTATCTGCAGCGGTACTTGTTTTGAGTATGATAGTTCGGGAAGAGAATTGATAAAGGAAAGTTCTGTATGTAGACCTAATACTTTATATGGTGCATGTAAATTAAAGCTGTATGATGAGCTTGAAGAATTATGCAGAAGGTATAAGTCAAGATTTGTTTGGGGAAGAGTATTTTATCCATACGGACCAGGGGAAGAAAAAAGAAAATTTATTACAAATGTTATCGAAACTCTTGAAAGAGGGAATCGATTTGTATGTAGTGCTCCTGGAAACGTAGCAGATTATATTCATGTAAATGATGTAGCAAATATTTTTTGTAGATTTACGATTGAGGAACGCTTTTCGGGAATATATAACGTGTGCACTGGAGAAAAAATGTCGATTAAACAGATTGTTGAGACTATAGCTGAAAGACTTGGGAAAAAACAAATGATTGATTGTTCTTCAGAGGATGGTAATTCTTTTTTGGTTGGAGACAGATCAAGACTGGACGAAGCCGGATTGTTATGTAACTATGATTTCTGCACTGGATTAGAAACTTATTTTAAATAAGTGTAGAGCAAAGATTGCAATTGGAGGAAAATTAGTTGTTTGAGGATAAAACTGAAGTAGAAGCGCGGAAAGAAATATTAAAATCTATTGGTGAATACTACACAAAGTTTAGGAAATTAAAAGAAAATCAGTCATATAATTTTGGAGAGAAAATTGTTTATGCATCTCGTGTATATGATGAAAAGGAAATGCAGGCGGCTGTTGAGGCAGTTTTGGATTTCTGGTTGACGGCAGGCAGATTTAGCAGAGAATTTGAAAAATCATTTTCAGAGTTAATGGGAGTAAGGTTTTCTCATATCGTTAATAGTGGTTCATCAGCTAATCTTATTGCATTTTCGGCTCTTACAGCACCGGAACTTAGAGAACGTCAGATTAGAAAAGGCGATGAGGTTATTACTGTAGCTTGTGGTTTTCCGACCACTATAGATCCGATTATTCAGTATGGTGCGGTTCCCGTATTTGTTGATGTTACAGTTCCTCAATATAATATCGATGTGAGTAAGCTTGGAGCAGCACTTTCAGACAAGACTAAAGCAGTGATGATTGCTCATACTCTTGGAAATCCGTTTGACCTAAAGGCAGTGAAAGAATTTTGTGATGCGCATAATTTGTGGCTTATTGAGGATAACTGCGATGCATTGGGGAGTAAATATACAATTAACAGTGTGACGAAATATACCGGTACCTGGGGAGATATTGGGACGACCTCTTTTTATCCAGCTCATCACATGACTATGGGCGAAGGTGGTTGTGTTTTTACAGATAATCTGTTACTTAGCAGACTTGTACTTTCTTATCGTGACTGGGGTCGAGATTGCTTCTGTGCTCCTGGGAAAGATAATACTTGCGGTCATCGTTTTGATGGAAATTATAGTCAATTGCCCCGCGGGTATGATCACAAGTATGTATACAGTCATTTTGGATATAATCTGAAAGCTACAGATATTCAAGCGGCCATTGGGGTTGAACAGTTGAAGAAACTGCCAGGATTTATTCAGAGAAGGAAAGAGAATTGGAAGTATTTGTACAATGGATTGTCACCTTTGAAAGATAAGATTATTCTTCCAGAGCCTGTTAATCATTCAGACCCATCATGGTTTGGATTTGTCATATCCGTTAAACCTGAATCGGGTCTTGATAGGAATACCGTGACCCAGTATATTGAGAACCACAATGTTCAGACTAGGCTTCTTTTCAGTGGAAATATTCTCAGACATCCATGTTTTGATCAAATCAGAGACACAGATGCCTATAGAGTAGTTGGCAGTTTGGATAATACAGATTTTGTAATGAACAACACTTTTTGGATTGGTGTTTACCCTGGCATGACAAAAGAAAAAATGGACTATATGATCCAAGTTATAACAGAGGCGGTAAAGTAGAATGTTTAACCTTTCATTTTATAAAGGTAAGAGAGTTCTGATAACTGGTCATACGGGTTTTAAGGGCTCATGGCTTAGCAAGATGTTGTTAATGGCAGGGGCTGATGTTTGTGGTTATGCTTTAGAGCCACCTACAACCCCTTCTCTTTTCAATCTGATTGAATTAGACCAACAGATGAAATCTATAATTGGTGATATTCGTGATTATGAGAAGTTGAATCAGATATTTGATGATTTTCAGCCCGAGATAGTTCTCCATTTAGCTGCACAGCCTATAGTCAGGACTTCCTATGTGGAGCCACGAATGACATATGAAATTAATGTCATGGGAACTGTTAATGTCTGCGAATGTGTTAGAAAGCATTCGTCTGTAAGATCTTTTTTAAATGTAACGACAGATAAGGTGTATAAAAATAAAGAATGGTGCTATGGGTATCGGGAAAATGAAGAACTGGATGGATATGATCCGTACAGTAATTCTAAATCTTGTTCGGAACTTGTGACACATTCTTATAATAACAGTTTTTTCAAGGATAGTGGTGTTGCTACTTCTACAGCTCGTGCTGGGAATGTAATTGGTGGAGGAGATTTCTCCAAGGACAGGATTATTCCTGACTGTGTTAGGGCGGTTGAGTCAGGAGATACTCTAATTATTAGAAATCCTGTTTCGATAAGACCTTATCAGCACGTTCTCGAACCTATTTTTGCTTATCTTATGATTGCAGCAGAGCAGTGCAGGGATGATACTAAGGCAGGCTTCTACAACATTGGTCCTGAGCTTTCAGACTGCATTAGCACAGGAGAACTTGTTAAATTTTTTGGCAAGTGCTATGGTGATAGTTTCAAATTTGAGATCAGAAAAGACTCTAACGCCGTTCATGAGGCTAATTTTCTGAAACTGGATACTTCTTTAGTTGAAAGTACATTTAACTGGCATCCAATATGGAAAGTGGAAGAGGCTGTAGAGAAGACTGTTGAATGGACTAAAGACTGGCTCTGTGATGGTAGTTCGGAAAATATGAACAGAGTGCTGGAAAGACAACTGAAGGATTTTATTAGAAAAACAATATTATGATTAAAGTTTTCATTACTATGGGCAATATGTTTGTTAGTGGTTGTTGAGTTGGAGATATCACAAGGAACTGACAGTGTTGGCAGTTAACAGAGGGCGTTTTATTATAAAAAAGGTATTTTTGAATCTTTAGTTATGAATGGGTTTAAGTGAGTAAGTTAATTTTAATAAAAAAAGGTCCGCAGATTCTTCTTCCGGTCGTAGGCATCGAAAATTTCTGCACTATGATCACTCCGAAAACGATATTTCCTTGCCACATATAATAGCCAATCCGGTATCATCTATCGGGTTATATTTGAAATCACTGAAAACGCAGAAAGATGTATCTTATGGCAAGGGCAAACAAATAATATTTTTGTTGAAAGCAGCAAAAAGTGCCTCATAAAAGTGTAAAAGTAATTGATAACTACCTCATAAAAGCGTAAAATGTTATTTAATAGACCAGCAAGGAGGCAGTTATTAGTATGTATTTACAGTTAGGAAAAGATATCTTGATGAGGGTTTCCAATTCAAGCATGAGGAAATGCTTGCATCTCATAGGGATGAGTGGCTTAGTGAAGTCTATAAGGCATGTTGTGTTTGATGTCTGACTAATGATTTTCTAACATACTAAGAAAGGAAGTTTATTTCATGAGAGTAAAAACGTTGAAGAAATTTGCAATTTTAATGCTTTCAGCCGTACTTTTAGTAGAAGGTTCAGCTCCAATCTCCACTCAGGCTGCGACAAAGCCCGGAACACCTAAAATCAGTGATTGGCGTATTGTAGGCTCTTCTCAGATTTATCCTTACGCAAATTTTGACGGTGAAGAGCAGGAGATTGCCTGGTCAAAGGTAAAAA